>Ga0364866_10008_pt1 | contig 137165 bp, 107 predicted proteins | sample ExccelAu500001D3_3_FD_206913 | JGI IMG/M metagenome (GOLD analysis project Ga0364866, IMG submission 206913) | Enriched cells from Trout Bog Lake Hypolimnion, Wisconsin, USA - BchlTB.Aug13.5000.01.D3 | ecosystem: Environmental > Aquatic > Freshwater > Lake > Hypolimnion/Profundal zone | place...
TGTTCCGGGTGTGGCTAATTATTATGCTACAACCTATGTACAGGATGGCGATGTGGTAAGCGTTTTAGCAAAAGTGAGAGATGGTAGGCCGATTAAAATAGAAGGCAATGAATTAAGCCCGATCACTTCTGGCGGAACATCAGCCAGAGTACAAGCTTCAGTATTGGATCTCTATGATACTGCAAGATTGCGCTTTCCAACAATTGATGGAAAAGAAGTAACATTTGAAGCAATTGATAAAGCAGTTGGCGAAGCCATTAATGGTAAATCGGTTGTATTGCTTACCAATACTATTACTTCTCCTTCATCAAAAGAGATCATCAATCAATTTTTAGTAAAATACCCGGGAAGTAAACATGTGGTGTATGATGCAGTTTCTTACAGCGGCATATTATTGGCGAATGAAGCTTCTTACGGTAAAAAGATAATTCCTTCTTATCATTTCAATAATGCAAGATTGATCGTAAGCTTGGGTGCTGATTTTCTTGGTACCTGGTTAAGTCCGATTGAATTTGCAAAACAATATTCTAAAGGCAAAAAGATCAATGAGAAGAAACCTGATATGAGCAAACACATTCATTTTGAAAGTGTGGCAAGCTTAACAGGTTCTAACGCGGATGAAAGATATTTACATCGCCCGTCACAAACAGGTGCTATAGCATTGGCGTTGCTGAATTCTATCACGGGCAAAAGCGCATTTTTGGATGATCCGAAATTATTAGCAAGTGTTGCAAAAACAGCTACTCAATTAATTGCAAACAAAGGACAATCCTTGGTTGTATCCGGAAGTAATGATGTAAATGTGCAGATCATTGTGAATGCGATCAATGACGCATTACAATCAAACGGAGCTACGATCGATTGGTCATCTCCTTATAATACACATCAGGGAATTGATGGTGATTTTTCAAAATTAGTGGATGATATGAATGCCGGCAATGTTGCTGCATTATTTGTTGTTGGAGCTAATCCTTCTTATACATGGTATGATGCGGATAAGTTTAAAACAGGACTGAAAAAAGTAAAGGCAAGTGTTTCGTTCAATCCAAAGAATGATGAAACTGCACAGCTTTGTAAATATGTTATTCCTGATCATCATTACTTGGAAAGCTGGGGTGATGCAGAAGTAAAACCCGGATATATTTCATTCCTTCAACCAACCATCGCGCCATTATTTAAAACACGTCAGTGGCAGGATAGTTTGTTGAAATGGAGTGGAGCAACTACTGAATATGTATCTTATTTAAAAACATATTGGGGCAATAAAGTTGGCGGAGAGAACGGATGGAACAAAGCATTGCAGGATGGAGTGATCAATCCAAAAGAAACAACCACTTATTCTTCTGCAACAATTAATAATGCTGCTGTTGCTTCTGCAACTGCTGCGATTCTTTCAGCAAAAAAAGGCGGTAAGATAGAATTGGTATTGTACGAAAAAGTTTCTGTTGGTGTAAACGGAGCATCAAATCCATGGCTGCAGGAATTACCTGATCCGGTAACAAGAGCAACATGGGATAATTATGTGATCGTATCTCCGGCATTGGCAAAAACATTATTGGATATTGATCTCACAAATAACGGTCAGGCAGATGCTTACGAAGTTCAGCCTCCAAAAAAAGTTGTAAAAGTTACAGTAAATGGTAAATCTGTTTCATTACCGGCATTGATCATTCCGGGCACACAAAAAGATACAATCGGTATTGCAGTTGGTTATGGCCGTACAAAAGAGATCGGTAAATCTGCTGAAGATGCAGGAAAGAATGTTTTTGGTTTTGCAAGCTTAAGCGGAAGTACGGTTAATTACACAGTTGCCGATGTTACAGTAGAATTAACAGACGAATTATATAAAGTAGCATTAACACAAACGCACGGAACATATAATACGGCTCAGGGCAATCGTACTGAGATCATGAAAGAATTGACATTGGCTGATTTTAAAGCAGAGCCCAATGAAATTCTGGATGACAGAGAAAAAGAATTGGCACCTTATGGAGGCTTGGCCAATTATGAAAAGAACGGAACGATCTATCCGTATTTTGATAAGCCCGGTATTAAATGGGGAATGAGTGTTGACTTAAACACGTGTACCGGTTGTGCAGCTTGCGTTGTGGCTTGTCATGCAGAGAATAATGTTTCTGTTGTCGGCAAACCCGAAGTATTGCGTTTCCATGATATGCACTGGTTGCGTATCGATCGTTATTATACAGGCGATATAGAAAATCCAAAAGTTGTTTTCCAGCCATTGATGTGTCAGCATTGTGATAATGCACCTTGCGAAAATGTTTGTCCGGTTGCTGCAACCAACCATAGCAGCGAAGGATTGAATCAAATGACTTATAACCGTTGTATCGGTACAAGATATTGTGCCAACAACTGTCCTTATAAAGTACGTCGTTTTAACTGGGCTGATTATACGGGAGCTGATAGTTTCCCTGATAATCAAACAGGAATTGTGAATGATGTTGTGTTGGATATGAATGACGACTTAACTAGAATGGTATTGAATCCAGATGTTACAGTGCGGGCACGTGGTGTGATCGAAAAATGTTCTTTCTGTGTTCAACGCTTACAGGATGGAAAATTAAAAGCGAAGAAAGAAAGTCGTCCATTAAAAACAGGAGAAAATAATGAGTGGGATGTAAAAGTTGCTTGTCAGCAGGCATGTCCAACGGATGCGATTGTGTTTGGTAATGTAAATGATAAGCACAGTGCTATTACCATGACAAGAATTGATAATTCATTACGTACTTTCTATTCATTGGAACAACTGCACGTGATGCCGAATGTAAACTATCTGGCAAAAGTGAGAAATCTGGATACACAAGAAAAAGATGAGTGGTTGAAAGATGAAAAGAAAGAAGATAAAAAAGACGAAAAGAAAGTTGCAGAACCTGCTGAGAAAAAGTAATAGAGTACAAGTGTGCGACGCAACAGTTGCCGAACAAAGATTAAAAGCTGATTAACAAAAAATATAAAAACGTTAGTTCATACATAAAAATATGAACTGCTAAATACCAAGACCAGATGCATTTAAAGTACGAATCACAGCTCAGGGAACCGTTGGTGTATGGTACAAAAACCTATCACGATGTAACGGAAGATATTGTTCGCCCTATTGAAGCTAAGCCAAGTAAACTTTGGTACATTGGCTTTTACATTGCAGTAGCATTATTATTATTTGGTGTGTATGCTTTGTACAGAGATGTTACTTATGGTATTGGTCAGTGGAACTTGAATAAAACGATCGGATGGGGTTGGGATATCACCAATTTCGTGTGGTGGGTTGGTATTGGTCATGCAGGTACATTGATCTCGGCGATCCTGTTATTATTTCGTCAGGGATGGAGAACCGGTGTAAACCGCGCTGCAGAAGCGATGACCATTTTCGCGGTAATGTGTGCGGGACAATTTCCTATCTGGCATATGGGTCGTGTGTGGATGGCATTCTTCGTATTACCTTATGCAAATACACGTGGTCCTTTATGGGTGAACTTTAACTCACCATTGTTATGGGATGTATTTGCGATCTCAACTTATTTCACTGTATCATTATTATTCTGGTATAGCGGTTTGTTACCCGATCTGGCAACAGTTCGTGACCGTGCAAAAACAAAATTGCGTAAACATTTATATGGTATTGCTTCTTTTGGTTGGACCGGTTCTACCAAACATTGGCAAAGACATGAATCATTATCTTTAGTGTTGGCAGGTTTATCAACTCCGTTGGTATTATCCGTACACACGATCGTATCTTTTGACTTTGCTACATCAGTTGTTCCGGGATGGCATACTACTATTTTCCCTCCATACTTTGTTGCCGGTGCGATCTTCTCAGGATTTGCCATGGTGCAAACTTTGATGGTGATCATCAGAAAAGTTTTTGGAATGGAAGATTATATCACAATGGGTCATATTGAAGCAATGAATAAAGTAATTGTTTTAACAGGGTCGATTGTTGGTGTTGCCTATCTCACAGAATTATTCATGGGATGGTATAGCCAGAACAAATATGAAGGATATACTTTCTGGTACAGCCGCGCTAATTTATTCAGCCCTTACGGATGGAGTTATTGGGGAATGATGGCATGTAATGTATTAAGCCCGCAGATATTCTGGTTCCGTAAAATGAGAAGAAATTTATTTGTAACATTCTTCATGAGTGTGATCGTGAATATCGGTATGTGGTTCGAACGTTTTGTGATCATCGTTACTTCATTGTATCGTGATTATCTGCCATCAGCATGGTCTGTGTATTATAGTCCAACTATTTGGGAGATCGGTTTCTATACCGGAACATTCGGATTATTCTTTACCTGCTTCTTCCTGTTTGCAAAATATTTCCCTGTTATCGCGATAGCAGAAATTAAATATGTATTGAAGACAACAGGTGAAAGTTATAAAGACAAGATGGGGCATCTGGAACATGTACCTGCTGAAGTTTTTGCACACAGCGGTCATGGACATACTGTAGTAGAAAACGAAAGCACAAACTAAAATATAAAGATCATTTCTTAACAATAAATTCCTGAAAGGGAAGATTGATATGGCAAAAAAGAAATTCGTAGTTGGCTGTTTTAATGATGAAGCTGTTTTATTTCCCGCAGTAAAAAAAGTTCGTACAGCAGGATATAAGATCCATGATGTATACACGCCTTTTGCGGTGCATGGTTTAGATCATGCATTGGGTTTACGCGAAACAAGTTTGCATACTGCAGGTTTTATTTATGGCATTACAGGTACATCAACTGCATTGGGTTGCATCAGTTGGATACTCACTTACGATTGGCCTTTGAATATCGGCGGTAAACCGCATTTTGCTTTGCCTGCATGGATACCAATCACATTCGAATTAACGGTATTATTTGCTGCAGTGGGTATGGTGCTTACGTTTTGTTATTTATGTCAGTTATCTCCATTTATTAAAAAACATCATTTTCATGCTCGTGCAACAGATGATCTTTTTGTGATGGTGATCGAAACGACAGATAAAACAAATGTGGATGATCTGAAATCATTTTTATCAAACGCAGGCGCAGTTGAAACAGATGTTCAAATTGCAGAAGCAGGATGGTGGTTAGGAAGATATGATAAAGACGAAGTTCCTTTTCAAAATAAAATTGTTGCTGCTTAATCATAAGAATTGAATGACGATGAAGAAATTATTTATCATAACAGCTTTAGTAATTACAGGTGCAGCAATTATCAGCTGCAATGATGTACAACGTAAGCCAAGTAATGTGTACATGCCGGATATGGCATACAGCCGTGCATACGAAACCTATGCAGATCACAGCAATTTAGCAGAGTTAGGCATCAATTATACGAACCTGCCTGTTGCCGGAACGATTGCACGCGGAGAAGAATTTCCTTTCCCTCTTACCAAAGATGCATTGGGTGACACAGCAAATTATTTTGCATCCAAACAAGTTAAGAGCCCGATCGATTCCTTATCAAAATCAGAATATACAGAAACAGAAAGATTGTATTTGATCAATTGCGGAATTTGTCACGGAACTAAATTAGATGGTAACGGTCCATTGTATAAAGGTGGGGAAGGCACTTATCCTGCAAAGCCTGCAACATTGGTGGGTGATCCGAAATATGCTGCAATGCCTGAAGGACAAATGTTTTATTCTGTGATGTACGGAAAGAATTTGATGGGAAGCTATGCATCACAATTGAACCGTAAACAACGCTGGCAGATTATTAAATATATTAAGTTGAAACAGGCAGAAGCAAAAGCTACTGCTGCGCCAGCTGATGCCACTGCTAAGAATTAATAAATTTTACAACTGATATAAAAGATTAACATGTCATCTATTAAAGAACATTTTGAAATTCCTGCAAGACTCAAAACATGGGCATACGCATTGATCGGCGTAGGTTTGCTGGCTTTGATCATTGGTTTCATCACCAAAGGAAGAGGAACAGAAGAAGAGCAGGCTGTGTTCATCGGCACGATCATGTACAATACTATTTTCTGGACATTGATCACCAATGCCAGCATGTTCTTTATATGTGTAACAACATTGGCAATGGGCGGATGGCAACAATCTTTCCGTCGTATTCCGGAAGCTATCTCAACAATGGTTCCGATATTCGGTTCAATAACAGTTGCAGTTTTATTATTCGTTGTTTTCTCCGGCAATCATCATATTTATCATTGGTTGGATACAAATGCTGTTGCGAATGATGAAGTATTAAAAGGTAAATCCGGATTCTTAAATGTGAAATTCTTTACTATCTGGACCTTATTAGCAGTTGGTTTATGGAGTTTGTTGGGATGGAGAATGAGACAATTAAGCAATGAAGCAGATGCAGGTGCATTTAACGGCGAAACAGGCACTTCATTCATTTGGAGAAATACAGTGAGGGCCGCATTATTCACCGTATGGTTTGCATTAACTGTTGGATCAACAGTTCCATGGTTATGGTTAATGAGTCTGGATGCGCATTGGTACAGTACGATGTACAGTTGGTACACTTTTGCAAGTTCATTTGTGAGCGGTATGAGTTTGATTGCACTATGGGTTATTTACATGAAGAACAAAGGTTATCTGGAATATACCAATCAGGAACATTTACATGATCTCGGAAAATTCATGTTCGCGTTCTCTATCTTCTGGACTTATTTATGGTTCTCTCAATACATGTTGATATGGTATTCAAATCAACCTGAAGAAACATTATATTTCAAACACAGAGTACAGGGTCCTTACAAAGGAATTTTCTTCCTGAACCTGATCATCAACTTTATTTGCCCGTTATTGATCTTGATGAAGAGTTCGGCTAAAAGAAATTATACATTGGTTACATTTATGGCAGTGTTGATCATCTTCGGGCATTGGATAGATTTTTATCAAATGGTGATGGGAAGCATCAGCAAAGAACAGGTTACATTAGGCTGGCTCGATTTCGGAATTTTGAGTTTATTTGTAGGATTGATGATATTCTTTGTTTCCAAAGCATTGGCTAAAAAACCTTTGATCGTAAAATATCATCCTTTCCTGAAGGAAAGTATTATTCATCATACATAATCTTTTTGCAAGTATCATTGTTACTATATTAAGCAAACACCTAACAACATGACATTTTATTTAACCATAGCAGTAATTATTCTGGTCTTTCTGATCATCTTTCAGATATCCAAAGCAAGTGAATATGTAGCTATCTTAAAAGGAGAAGACCAAAACCGTAAGAACACCAATAAGGTAAACGGATTTTTAATGGTAAGTTTTTTGATTATTGGGTTGCTTGGTGTTTGGTACTGCAACAATTTACTTTTCGGCAAGACTTTATTGGCACATGAATCTGCAAGTGTTCAGGGTGAAAGAGTGGATTCTATGTTATGGTTAACATTATCCATAACAGGTATTGTTTTTATCGCTACTCAAATTTTATTATTCTGGTTCGCTTATAAATATCAGGAAAACGATAATCGCAAGGTTGTTTATTTTGCGCACAGCAATAAATTGGAAGCATTGTGGACCGGTGTTCCTGCCATTGTATTAACTGTATTGGTTGTGATCGGTTTGCGTAACTGGAGTTATTTTACCAGTGATGCGCCGAAAGATGCGATGGTGGTTGAAGTAACAGGAAAACAATTCGGATGGATATTTCGATATCCCGGAAAAGACGGTGTATTTGGAAAAAAATATTATAAGAATATCGACCCTGCATCAAATTCATTGGGATTGATCTGGAAAGACAGTGCTTCTTTAAATTTAAAAGATGACCCTGCCACACATGATGATATTGTTCAGGAACAAACCATGTACGTTGTAAAAGGCAAGCCCGTAAAATTAATTATCGGCTCTCGAGACGTGATACATGATGTTGGTTTATCTCAGTTCCGTTTAAAGATGGATGCAGTTCCGGGAATTCCTACAACACTATGGTTTACACCAAAATTCACAACTGCAGAAATGAAAAAAATAACCAACAATCCTAATTTTCAATATGAGATCAGTTGCGATCAAATGTGCGGCAACGGGCATTATTCTATGAAGGGTGTAATTGAAGTAGTAGAACAGGAAGACTATGATCTTTGGTTGGCAAAACAAAAACCATTGTATTATCAGTCATTCCCGGAAAAAGATCCATCAGCACCGAAAGCTGACAGTACAGCAAAAGCAATCGCTAAAAATTAATGTGAATCATAACCAAAATATTTTTTGGTTCTTATAAATTTCTAACTCGATCAAAGATTTTATATGAGTAACGAAGCAACTCTTCACCCTTCAGTTGATGTTTCAACATCACATGATGCTCACGGCGACAGCCATATACATCATCATCATGAAACGTTCATTACTAAATATGTATTTAGTCAGGATCATAAAATGATCGCAAAACAATTTTTGATCACAGGTATGGTTTGGGCAGTATTGGGTGGATTGATGAGCGTATTGTTTCGTTTACAATTAGGTTACCCTGATTCACATTTTACATGGTTAGAAGATATTTTAGGAAAATGGTGGGTGAAAGACGGACAAATCACTCCTGAAGCATATTATGCATTGGTAACAACGCATGGAACTGTTTTGGTATTCTTTGTATTAACAGCAGGATTAAGCGGAACATTTGCAAATTTTCTAATTCCATTACAAGTGGGTGCAAGAGATATGGCATCACCGTTTATGAATATGCTTTCTTATTGGTTTTTCTTCGCAGCAAGTTGCGTGATGTTATCTTCTATGTTCGTTGAAACTGGACCATTCAGTGGTGGCTGGACCGCTTATCCACCTTTAAGCGCATTGGGAAGTGCATCACCAGGTTCTAAAACGGGGATGGATCTATGGATCATTGCCATGGCATTATTTGTTGTATCATCTTTATTAGGTGGTTTGAATTATATCGTTACGATATTGAACATGCGTACCAAGGGAATGACGATGACAAGATTGCCATTAACCATCTGGGCATTGTTCTTTACTGCTGTTCTGGGTGTATTATCATTTCCTGTTTTATTATCAGGATTCATCTTATTGATATTTGACAGAAATTTCGGAACAAGTTTTTATCTCTCCGATATTTTTGTGAACGGTGTAGGTGCTTTACCGAATGAAGGCGGAAGTGCCATTTTATTTCAACACTTATTCTGGTTCTTAGGGCATCCTGAAGTATATATTATTTTATTGCCGGCCATGGGAATGGTAAGTGAAATCTTATCCGTCAATTCGCGAAAACCGATCTTCGGTTATATGGCAATGATCGGATCTTTATTCGCAATTGCCATTCTTGCATTTTTAGTTTGGGCGCACCACATGTTCGTGACGGGATTGAATCCATTCCTCGGTTCTGTATTTGTGTTGCTTACTTTATTGATCGCTGTTCCTTCAGCCATTAAAGTATTTAACTGGTTAACTACTTTATGGAGAGGTAATATCCGTTTCACTCCGGGGATGATGTTTGCAATTGGTTTTGTTAGTTTATTTATCTCAGGTGGATTAACAGGTATCTGGTTAGGAAATTCTGCATTGGATATTCATTTGCATGATACTTATTTTGTGATTGCACACTTTCATATTGTAATGGGTGTGGCATCCATGTTTGGAATGTTTGCAGGTATCTATCATTGGTATCCAAAAATGTACGGAAAACATTTGAACAATACTTTGGGTTATATCCATTTCTGGATCACGATCGCAGGGGCCTATTTAATTTTCTGGCCAATGCACTATGAAGGTTTGGCTGGTATGCCGCGCAGATATTATGATTACAGCAACTGGGAAAGTTTCAAACAATTTGTTGATCTGAACAGATTCATCAGCACTGTTGCGATGATCGTATTTGCAACGCAATTGTTATTCTTATTTAATTTCTTCTATTCGATTTTCAAAGGAAGAAAAGTGACTTCATTGAATCCATGGCAATCGAATACATTGGAATGGACAACACCGCTTCGTCCCGGTCACGGTAACTGGCCCGGTGAAATTCCTGAAGTATATCGCTGGCCTTATGATTATGGTAAAGACGGTGTGGATTTTATTCCGCAAACAACACCGGTTGGCTCAGAAGAAAGTCATCATTAAAAACAAAGTGCTTCTTAGCGGCACAATTTCAATAATATTAATGCCCTGAGAAATTTTCAGGGCATTCTTTTTCAGATGGGATCATTCAATTATAGATTAAGTGAAGTAATGGGAAAAGCAATCAACACATCGGCATCTTCTTCTTTCGCTATTGTTGCGAAAGTGAAAGATTATTTTCAACTGATAAAATTCACATTGAGTTTTACAGTTGTTTTTTCTTGTGTGATCTGTTTTTTATTAGCTCCCGGTAATGGATATGATCTAAAAATGATCATCATTTTATTTGTTGCCGGAATGCTGGTGTCGGGTAGCGCGAATGCGATTAATCAGGCTGTAGAGAAGGATACTGATGCACAAATGAAGAGAACAAAATCTCGGCCTGTTGCTGATGGTAGAATGAGCCAACAAGAAGCTTACACATTTGCTTTTATTGCTGGCTTGATCGGTGTTTTCATGATGTGGTATTTTTTTAATCTTTCTTCTGCATTGGTTTCTGCATTCAGTTTATTTGTGTATGCGTATATCTATACGCCATTAAAAACAAAAAATTCAATTGCAGTTTTGGTGGGTGGTTTTCCGGGCGCATTACCTTGTTTGATAGGATGGTTAGCGGGTTTTTATAATCAGGAGATAAGCTGGACGGGTGGATTGATTTTATTTGCTATTCAATTCTTATGGCAGTTTCCCCATTTTTGGGCCATTGCATGGGTGGCACATAGTGATTATACAAAAGTTGGTTTTAAATTATTGCCGAGTGATAAAGGCCCGACAAAGTTTACAGCATTACAAGCCATCATGTACAGTGTGTTGATGATACCTGTTGGAATATTGCCTTATTATTTTCAATTAAGCGGACAAGTAAGCATGTGGATATTGATCGCCTGTAATCTGTTCATGGTATTTCAATCTGTTCGTTTATATAAAGAGATGGATGTGAAAGCAGCACGAAGAGTAATGTTCAGCAGTTATATCTATTTGCCGATCGTTTTATTAGCATTATTGGCAAATAAGCTGCATTAAGCATAATGGTACAAGAGTGCCCCGAAGGGGTTCCTTTGGAACGACGCAAGTGCAGCTGAGTAAGGAACAAAAGTTGGTAACAAAATAAATAAAGTGATAATGACAGCCGTGAGTTCAAATGAAACACATCGTATCCATCCGCATAAATTTACTTTATGGGTGGCCATCGGCAGCATCTGTATGATGTTTGCTGCATTTACCAGTGCGTATATTGTGAAACGCAATCAAAGTAAATGGTTGGATATTGATCTGCCATCGGCATTCTGGGTTTCAACCATTGTGATTGTTATAAGCAGTATCACCATTCATCTTGCACTGAAATCATTTAAGGCAAGAGAGATGAGCCGTTACAGATTGCTGATAACCATTACTGCGGTTTTGGGCATTGCATTTTGTCTGTCTCAATTCTATGGATTTTCCGAATTAAAAAATAATGGCATACAGATTTTTGGTCAGGGCAGCAATCCTGCAGCTTCATTTCTGGGTGTGATCGTGGGATTTCATGTGCTGCACGTTTTAGCTGGCGTGATAGCTATATTGTTTATTTTCATCAAAGCATACAGCAGCAAGGTGAAGAATTACAGCGGCGTTCCAATTGAAATGATCAGTACGTTCTGGCATTTTGTGGACCTGCTTTGGATCTATTTATTCATATTTTTCATGTGGATCAGATAAAAACTAATTTTTTTGGATGAAATGTTTTAATTTGATGTGAAGCCAATAAATTTGCGAACATAACCTAACAACGAATATGTCAACAACAACAACTGCGGTACCGGAAAAATTATGGAGCGGAGGTAAAAGCCCTTTCAAAGTAGAGTATGGCAAATTAATGATGTGGTATTTTTTGATGAGTGATGCTTTTACTTTTGGTGCATTTCTGATCGCTTACGGCACAACAAGATTTGCAACAAACGGATGGCCCAATCCCAATGAAGTTTTTAAATCTTATCCTTTTGCAGGAGAAAATGCAAATGCTCCATTGGTGTTTGTAAGTATCATGACTTTTATTTTGATCATCAGTTCTGTAACAATGGTGTTGGCAGTACAGGCTGGTCAGCAAATGAATAAAAATAAAGTTGTCATTAATTTGATATTGACCATTTTGGGAGGCGCTGCATTCTTAAGCTGCCAGGCTTGGGAGTGGAATCACTTATTTCACGAAGGTGCATGGTGGGGCCGAAATCCTTTTTTAAATGCAGACGGAACCGCATCAACAACCAATTTCACTAATTTCTTTTTTACCATCACAGGTTTTCACGGCTTTCACGTTTTCAGCGGAGTGATCATCAATATTATTATGCTGATCATGACACTCACTGATAAGTTTGAAAAACGCGGTCATTATTTAATGATCGAGAAAGCCGGATTATATTGGCACTTTGTAGATCTGGTTTGGGTATTTGTATTTACCTGTTTCTATCTGATCTAATTAAATAATCAATCACGAATTTAATATTATAACATGGAACATACAGCAGATGCAGAACATCATGGCGGTGGAACAAAAGAAGTAATTAAAGTAACCATCATTTTATCGATACTGACAGTTATTGAACTGGCATTGGGTTTTGCCATGATGGGAATGGAACAGGGCAGTAGTTTAAAATTAGCCATCAAAGGAACCATTGTTATTTTAATGATGGCAAAAGCCTTTTATATTGTTGGTTATTTCATGCATTTAAAACATGAAGTGAAGAATTTGATCATGACCATCGTTGTTCCTTTGTTATTATTCGTTTGGTTTATCACTGCGTTTTTATCTGACGGCAATTCTTTCAAGAATTTAAAAAACACATACGATCCCCATAAAAAAGAATTGAGCACACAAAAAGTTGAGAAAAAAGAAGAAGTAAAAGAGACCAAAACAGAAGAAAAGAAAAAAGCGGTGGAGTAATTTTTTGATTTTTGATTTTCTTTTCATTAAAATAATAATTAACCATCGCTCTGTGGCGATGGTTTTTTTATGAAATAAAATTATGAGCAAAAAAGCATTATTGGCATTGATGATAGCGGTATTGTTGCCGGTTGTATGTTATCTGATCTTACAAACATTCAGCGAGAAAGCAGTAGTGATGCCGAGAAAATTTTTATTGGATAGCGTGATCACGTCAGTACGTAACGGTAAAGAAATACAAGACAGTATCTGGCATAAGACTTCGGATATTAAATTAATTAATCAATTAGGCGATACAGTTAATCTATACAGTAAACAAGGTAAAATAATTGTACTCGATTTCTTTTTTACAAGTTGCCGCAGTATTTGTCCGCATTTAACGAGTAATATGGTCAGGCTGCAGCAATCATTTGCAAAGGGCGGAGATGTTCGCAATAAAATTGATACATCCATTGTTCAGTTCGTCTCAATGAGTATTGATCCTGAAAGAGATTCTGTTCCTGTACTGAAAGAATATGCAGATCGTTTTAATGTGAATCCGGATAATTACTGGTTATTGACCGGCAAACGAGATTCCATTTATCGTTTTGCATTTGAAGAATTGAAAGTAGATAAATTCAGCATGGAACCCATCAACCCCGACTTTGTGCATACGAGCCGATTTGTTTTGATTGATCGTGATATGATCGTTCGCGGATATTATGACGGATTGGATCGTGACAGTACTTCCTTAAAACAATTGGCAAGAGATATTGGTTTGTTGATGTTGGAGAAAGACAGAAAGCAACCCAGTGAAGTATTTAAAGAGATCATCGGTTTAAAATGGTTATGGCTGATCATTGTGATCCTGGTAATAATTTTTGTATTGTATATTTCTGCAAGAAGAAAAATAAATGGCTAAAAAATAAAAAATTTATGTTAGAAGCGAGCATTCAAAAAAACGATAAGCAGGCAAGATTATTGATTGGTGTTTTTTCTTTTGTGGTCTTTGCAGCAGTGGTGTTGTTGAGCAGATATAAATTAAATCTTGATCTTGGTTTTAATGCGCATGTATTTGCAGCAGCTAATGCAATTATCAATTCTATTATTGCTGTGTTGTTGGTTGGAGCATTGATAGCAGTGAAAAATAAAAATTACCTACTGCATAAGAAACTGATGTTTACTGCGCTTATTTTATCCGTTGTTTTTTTAGTGAGTTATATCGCTCATCATTTATTGGCAGGCGAAACAAAGTTTGGCGGAACAGGAACGATCAAGGTCATATATCTCATCATTTTATTTTCGCACATATTTTTAGCGGCTATCATTTTACCTTTTATCTTATACACTGCATATCGTGCATTAACTGCAGAATTTGAATCTCATAAAAAATTAGCGAAGTACACATGGCCTTTATGGTTTTATGTTGCAATAACAGGACCTATTGTGTATTTGATGATTAGCCCGTATTATCACTAAAGCGTTAACTCTTTTACAGGATCCCAGAATTTTTTTTCAAAATCAAGAATTGTATCATTCTTGATTTTTATTTTTTCTTTCTCCAATAATTCCTGCATTAATGTAGGTGTTCCAAAATGCGCTTTACCACTGAGCATTCCGTTTCTGTTCACGACTCTGTGTGCAGGTACTTTTGGTGTGATTTGAAAGGATGCATTCATGGCCCATCCAACCATTCTTGCACTCATCTTTGTTCCGAGATAAGATGCAATGGCACCGTAAGAAGTTACACGCCCTTTGGGTATTTGACGAACTACATCATACACATCTTCAAAAAAGGAGTTCTCTTTTTTGATCTCAGGTAATGCAACAGGTTTTTTGGAAGATATTTTTTTTGAGGTCAATGTTAAAAGAATTTCAATAAAGTTATCTGATTTTATTAAAACGCTACTCAGATGTCTGGGCCGTAATTATTGCAGACCTCTTTGGTTCGGGAACATTTTCATAATCGTAGGGGCAATGCCTACAACCATGACCGCAGCAAAAGCCTTTTTCGAGATGATATTTTTCTGTCAATACCATATAGTGGTCATCATCATAATAAAAATCTTCGCCTTCAATTAATGCTGTGCTCACTGATCAGTTGTTTTAAAATTTCATCTTTTTTAATGGGTAGATTTTTGTTTATCCTGAATTGCAAATAATGAATACGATTACTTTTTGCAATATCCAAACTCTCGTAATACGTTTTGATGGACAGTTCTTGAGAAATTTCCGGATCGGCATAAACGTCATCTGTATCCTCTAACAACTCTAATTCAAATAAGTTGATAACTGTTTTGGTAAATTTATACAGATCGGGGCTATCTGTTTTTAAATGAATCAAACCATTCGGGATCAATATCTGTTGATATAAGCGTAAAAATTTAGGATGCGTTAATCTTTTCTTTGCTTTGGATAAACGCAATTGCGGATCGGGAAATGTGATCCAGATTTCACTCACTTCAGCTGTATCAAAATAATCTGTCAACTGATCAATGATAGTACGCACAAAAGCGATATTATATAAACCGGCATCCAGCGCAGTTTTTGCGCCACGCCATATACGGTTGCCTTTAATGTCAATGCCGATAAAATTTCTTTCAGGATATAATGTACCGAGACCAACTGCATATTCTCCTTTGCCGCAGGCTAATTCAAGTGTAATGCTGTTATCATTTTTAAAATACTCTTTCCATTTTCCTTTCATCCATTTCGGATGTTCTAAAACGTTAGGAAAAGTCTTGATGGCCTCGAAGCGGATTAATTTTTTATGTCCCATGAAGCATCAAAAGTAATGCAGGCAGATAAATAACAAAGCCCTCGAAGTAAAAACTTCAAAGGCCTTAAAACACCGAAATAAGAAAGCTGTAGGGGTAGGAGTCGAACCTACACGAGGAAGTTAGCTGCAACACAAAGTCCGGTGGTCAACCCCGGTCTTTCTTGCGAAAGGCTCTATGTTACGTTTATCCTGGATTCCTCACCCCCGAGACGAGAGGGCATGTCTGCCAAAAGTTTCATCACCCCACAGTATAAAGAACTATTCATTCTTGTTGATAGATCAAAATTAGGGTAATGGCAGTATTTATGAATAATTTTTAAATAAAATTTTCAAAATATAGATAATATTCAAATAAAATGTATTAATATTGAATAATTATTAAAAACAGATAAAAAATGGCTTCCAAATTAAATCTTGACAAACTTGATTTCCAGATCATCCAGGAGATGATGGAAAATGCTGAGATTTCTTATGCTGATCTCGGCAAAAAATTATTTGTTTCCGGCGGAACAATTCATGTACGTATAAAAAAACTCGAAGAGCAAAAAGTAGTTAAAGGTAGGAAATTAGCCGTTGATTTAAAATCTTTAGGCTATGATGTTATTGCGTTTATAGGAATTTATTTGGAAAAAAGTTCTTTATATGATTCCGTAGCCAAAGAATTAAAGAAGATACCTGAAATTGTGCGCTTGAATTATACAACCGGCAATTACAGCATGTTTGCTGAAATTGTTTGCAAAGACATTCAGCAATTGAGACATGTGCTGCATGATAAATTACAAAACATCAAAGGGATTGAAAGAACTGAAACTTTTATTTCTTTGGATGAAAGCTATAGTCGTAATGTTGTGGTAACAGACGGGATCTGATATTAATTTTAATTGATTGAACAATATGAACGCATCTTCATTTAATCTAATTGATGTGATCGCTGTTTTTCAAAAGCGGTGGAAATCAATCGGCATTTTTATTATCATTTCATTGGCAGTAACAGGCATTGCGCTTTTAATTGTTCCAAAATTTTATCGTTCCACAACGGTGGTTGTTCCCGCAAGCCCTGTTTTAGCAGATAAGGCAAGATTGTTTAACACAAATATTCAAAACCTCTATTCATTTTTTGGTAATGGAGATGATGTAGAAACATTAACGGGTTTTGCAAAATCCGATACGGTTTACTATACATTGATCGATGAGTTTAAGCTGATTGCTTATTATGAAACGAGAGGCGAGAATGAAAGTGTTAAAAGAAAAAATACGCTGAAACTTTTAAAAAAAGATATTGATATCGCAAAAACGGAATTCAATCAGTTGAAGATAATTGTTTGGACAAAAGATAAAACACTTTCTGTAAAAATCGCCAACCGCATCATCGATATCATTCAGCAAACTGAACAGAATATGTGGAAGCAGATGTACCAAACCAGTCTCGATAAAACCAACGAATCAATAACAGATTTAGAAAAGCAGTATGCAAATATTTCCGACAGTATTTCTGTTGAAAATAAATCCTTTAAAAAGGAAATGCTTGAAACTCAGCGCCAGTCTGCATTAGAGCAGATCAAACAATATCAAAAATCAGCCAATGAATTGAAGCTGGCTATTGCTGCAACGCCGCCGGCATTGTATATAGTTGAAAAAGCAATTCCATCCGCCTCGGCAGATAAACCCATAATAGTAAATGTTTTGCTTATTGTTTTATTTGCGAGTGCCGTATTCGGAATGATTGCTGCGTTGGTGTATGAAAGAAAGCAGTCAGACCGATAATGTTTTTTTTAAAACGATATGATCGTTTATTTATCACTGCTGCACTGATTTTTATCATCAGTTTGATCATTGCCCTGTTTACCCATAAATTTTTATGGCTGGTCATTCCTTTTATCTGGATATTGTTTCCATTTGTTTTTAAATATACTGTTTCTTTCACGGAACAATTATTCTGGTTGATGATCATTGTTTTGCCCTTATCAACGGAATTGAATGTCACCGATTCACTCGGTCTTGATTTTCCTGATGAACCATTATTAATGTTACTGACCGGAATTTTTGTTGTTAAATGTATTTATACTCCGGAAATATTTCCATCTGCAATCATTAAACAACCACTCTTTTTAATTTTAATAATTTATTTAGCCTGGATATTGGTCTGCTGTTTTTTTTCTGTTGACCCTATTTTATCAATCAAATTTTTTCTTGCAAAAACCTGGTATATCATTCCGTTTGTTTTGCTACCTCAAATTATTTTGCGGTCGCAGGATGATTTTAAAAAATTGGCAGTTTATTTAGTATTGCCCATGCTGTTTGTTGTGATTCAGGCATTGATTCGGCATTCGTTCTATGGCTTTTCTTTTGAAGGTATCAAGCAGGTGCTTGATCCTTTTTTCAGAAACCATGTAAATTATTCTGCCATGCTGGTTTGTTTTTTGACTGTTGCGTGGAGTTTACAAAAACTTACTCCTAAAAGTAATCGATATTCAAAGTGGATCAATGTGGGAATAGCTATCGGCCTGATTGGCCTATTATTTTCTTACTCACGTGGTGCATGGACTGCATTGATACTCGGAGCTGTTGCAGGTATCATCATTCACTATAAAAAAATAAAACTCTTTATTGCCCTCTTTATTTCCTTTTTAATGCTTTCTATTGGTTGGCTATATTTCAATGATAATTATTTAAAATTCTCGCCAGATTATCAGCATACCATTTTTCATACAGATTTCAGTGAACATTTGCAGGCAACCTTAACACTCAAAGATGTTTCTAATGCAGAAAGATTTTACCGATGGGTGGCTGCTGCCAGGATGATTTCTGAAAAACCCATGACGGGATTCGGCCCTAATAATTTTTATAATAATTATAAGCCATTTGCTGCCAATATTTTTAAAACATGGGTTAGCAATAATCCGGATCATTCCTCAGTTCATAATTATTTTCTGCTAATAGCATTGGAACAGGGAATCCCCGGATTGATTTTATTTTCGGCCCTTCTTTTCGGGATGATCATCAAAACCCAACAATTATATCATCAATTACACAATGCTTTCTATAGAACTATCGCAATGAGTGTTGGGATGATTTTGATAATGATTGCAACTGTAAATTTCTTAAGTGATTTAGTGGAAACAGACAAAATAGGGAGTTTATTCTGGCTCAGCCTCGGGGTCATTTTTTTGTTGGATGAGAAATTGAGAGAAGAAAAACAGTCGATCGCCTGAAAATGGCACAACTTGAAAGTCTAACGGACTGCAACAGATAATATTTACATCCTTTTTAACCTGTTCTACCGAAATATTATCTTTTTTACCGAATAATCGTAATGCAAGGCAACATTAGCAGCATTCTTGCAATCATTAATGTATTACGCATTAAACTTTTGTAAATACAAAAAGTCCTAACAACAGTAAATGTTTTGTTTATGAAAAATTTATTTTTCTTTCCGTTTGTTTTGTTAGCAATGATTTTCCTGATCATTTATGCCTATTGGCCCGAAAATAAAAGTGAGATAAAAAGAGTTTGATCATTACCCTATTGATTATGTAGGGTTTATGAGATAAATTTATTTTACTTTTCGTCCTTTCCAATAATAAGAGCCGAATTTCCCCAACCATCCTGCTGTTACTGTATAGGCAATATGCAGCGGCTGCAATAAAGGAAGCTTCCAGACAAGTGGCTGATTGAAAAATCTTCCTACAGGTATCACAAACAATAATTCCACCAGAGATTTTAGCGAAAGAAAAGCCAGCCAAAATAAAAAAAGCATTGGATAAAACAATGACAGAAAAGGCATCACAAACAATGACAGATTAAAAAAATAAACCAATACAAGCACCCAGAAAATGCTTTTGTCTTTAAATTGATCTGCTTTACTTGCCCATCGTATTCTTTGATTAATAAAACTTTTCCAATCCGCCATTGGATCTGTTGTAACAATCGCAGCTTTCGAAAATAAAAACTCAATTTGGGAAGGAAATTTTTGTTTTATCTTGTTCATCAGCAACATATCATCTCCACTTGCAATCATGTCAATTCCTTTAAAACCATTCACTTCAGCAAAAACGTCTTTGCGGTAGGCAAGATTGGCACCATTGCACATACTATGAAAACCTGCCGAAACAGAGGCTGCAGTTATGCCCTGCAGGGTCATAAAATCTAAACATTGAAAAGTTGAAATAACGGTACCATTGTTACAGAATGCAACCGGCGCAGCAACAAAAACAGGATCTTTTTGTTGAATGATCGCAGCAAATGATTCAATCCATTTTTCTGTCATCATGCAATCTGCATCTGTTGTAATGATCCAATTGCCGGTGGCAATTTGTATGGCCTTCTCTATTGCTTTTTTCTTGTAAGAATTAAGTGCTTTACCATCTGCATCGTCTGCAAGACGGATTAATTTCAGATTTACAAACTGTTTTTGTAATTGCTGCACAATTTCACTTGTTTGATCTGTTGAATGATCATCAACAACAATCACTTCAAATAAATGTGCAGGATATTTTTGCCGGAAGATTGATTGCAAACAAACTGCGATTTTATCTTCTTCATTTCTTGCAGGAATGATGATGGAAAAATTAGTCAGCGGTTTAAATGAAACAGGGACCAAAAAAGGATGTAATTGCAAAAACCATTTTCTGTACAGCAAAATAATTATTGCATACGGAATGAACAGAGCAACAGTAAACCATAAATAAATGCTTAACCACATTATAGCAAAGTAAACAATTTAACGGCGAATCAAAACAGCAATATCATCCGCATATTTTGTTTTTAAAAGCTGATGGCCTGTTTCCAATTCTTTAAGAGTAATAAAACTTTTCAGGTTTTTTTGGAACCTCAATCCGTATTTTGTTACAATAACGCGATCGTATTTTCCAAAAAGCATATCCACCTTTATTTTTCTATCTGTAATTATTTTTTTCAGGAAATGCAAATTGGGATTGAATTTACGCATGGTTGTCCATCTTTTATAAAGCAGTTGCCTCGATGCATTATCGTCGAGATAAAAATGCACAAAATTAAAAATGCTTTTATTTAATAGCCTCATTTTTGAAAGCAGCTTCATTAAACCAAACACCCAGGTTGGATGATTCATTGTATAAGCAAAGAGTTTATTGCCAATAATAGTTCGTGTTGAAAGATTTTGCCAGAAAGTGTGATGAAGCCCATCAGGCGCTATTAAAATTAATTTTTCAATTCGCTCCGGAATTACCTCAAGCAATTGTAGTGCAACCCTTCCACCCATGCTATATGCAAGTACACTGAAGTGCTTTGATGCAGAACCTGTTATTTGATCTATGATGATAATCAAATCTTCAGCAGTAAATAACAGGGGCTCTTTCCATTCAGTTCCTCCATGAAAAGGAAGATCTAAAGCAAAAACAGTGTATTCATCATTCAAAACCCCATCAAGAAAGGCGAATGTTTCCGAATCTTCTCCATAACCGTGAAGGCATAATAAAATAGAATGGCCTTCCCCAAAACGGCGATAGCTGAATATTGAGTTTTTGTATATGATCGACTTTGTTTTCAATTCTTTGAAATCCAATCTTACAAAAAATTAACGAAGGAATACTTGGTAATTTGATAAAGATACACCAATTTTGAAATTAGTTGCATAACTAACTATATGCCAAACAACCAATTTAAAAGAGGAGAACTCTACAGCGTTATCAACGGGATGGCTTCAACCGCTGTGGCAAGAAGATTGCAGAAAAACTTTCGTCAATCAGGTCTGGAGATCACCATTGAACAATGGAGTGTCTTATATCATCTCTGGAAAGAAGATTGCTTAAGCCAGCAGGAATTATGCAACCGAACATTCAGAGATAAACCCAGTATCACTAGGTTGATCGATAATCTCGAGAAACAAAAATTGGTAAAACGTACAGCTTCAAAGACAGACAGAAGGATCAATTTGGTTTGTTTAACAGATGCTGCAAAAGAAATGCAGCAAGTGACTATTGATATAGCCAACCAAACAATGAACGAAGCATTGGTAGGAGTAGTAAAGGAGGATATTGAAACTGTAAAGAAAGTATTTCAACAGGTATTTGATAATCTCATATAAAATTTTAACTAATAAAATTTCTGTCATGTCAACCACATCACAACAAACCACTGCATTGAAAGGCGGCGAATGGTTAATTAAAGAAAGTAATCCATTCGAAACTTTTATTCCGGAAGATTTTGATGAAGAACAAAAAATGGTAATGGATATGTGTCAGCAATTTCTGGACACTGAAATATATCCTGCCCTGGAACGCATTGATAAATTAGAACCCGGATTAATGCCATCATTATTAGAAAAAGCAGGAGAGCAGGGCTTGTTATCAACATCATTTCCTGAAATATATGGTGGACTGGGTAAGGATTTTATCACATCAACCATCGTAAATGAAGGATTAGGTGGTGGTCATTCTTTTTCTGTTGCTGTTGCAGCACATACTGGAATCGGCACATTGCCCATTTTATATTTCGGAACAGAAGCACAGAAACAAAAATATATCCCCAAATTGGCAAGTGGTGTTTGGAAAGGTGCTTATGGTTTAACAGAACCTAATAGCGGAAGTGATGCATTGGGTGCAAAAACTAATGCAAAGCTGAGTGATGACGGAAAATATTATTTATTGAATGGACAGAAGTGTTGGATTACCAACGGCGGTTTTGCCGATGTGTATACAGTGTTTGCTAAGATCGATGGCGACAAGTTTACCGCATTTATTATTGAAAGAGGCTTTGAAGGATTTACGCAAGGGCCCGAAGAACATAAAATGGGAATCAAAGGATCGTCTACCGTTCAATTATATTTTCAGGATTGCAAAGTACCCGTAGAAAATATTTTAGGAGAAATAGGTAAAGGACATATCATCGCATTTAATATTTTAAACATCGGTCGTTTGAAATTATGCGCTGCAACTTTAGGAGGAAGCAAAAGAGCAACTACAACTTCTGTTCAATATGCAGCAACACGCGAACAATTCAAAATGCCAATCGCAAAGTTTGGAGCTATCAAACATAAATTGGCAGAGATGGCTATCCGTATTTGGGTATGTGAAAGTGCATTGTACCGTTCTGCAAAATGGATCGATGATAAAGAAGTTGCTTTAGAGAAAGAAGGAGAAACAACCGAAAAAGCTTTATTGGGTGCTGCCGAAGAATATGCTATTGAATGTGCTATGCTGAAAGTATTTGGAAGTGAGGTGTTGGATTTTGTTGTGGATGAAGGTGTACAAGTGCATGGTGGTAACGGTTTCAGCGATGAATACATTATCAGTAAAGCCTACAGAGATTCGCGTATCAACAGAATTTATGAAGGAACAAATGAGATCAATCGTTTATTGACTGTTGACATGGTTTTAAAACGTGCTATGAAAGGGAAATTAGATTTGATGGGACCTGCAATGGCTGTTCAAAAAGAATTAATGAGCATTCCTGATTTTGGTAATGAAGATGAAGGGGCATTTGCAAAAGAGAAAAAATATATTGCCAATTTTAAGAAAGCAATATTGATTGTTGCAGGTGCTGCCGTTCAGAAACTAATGATGCAATTAGATAAGGAGCAAGAAATACTCATGAATATTGCTGACATGGCCATTGAAGTATATCATGCAGAAAGTGCATTGCTTCGTGTTGTTAAATTGACAGAACAGCGTGGTGAAGCTGCAACCACTTTAGAAATAGATATGATGCGCACTTATTTGTATGATGCTGCGGATAAGATCAACAAAGCGGGTAAAGATGCATTGAACAGTTTTGCCGATGGTGATGAATTGAGGATGATGCACATCGGTTTAAAACGGTTTACAAAAGTAGAACCGTTTAATACAAAAGATGCCCGCAGAAGAATATGTGCCAAATTATTAGAAGAAAATAAATATTGCTTTTAATAATATTTAGTTTAAAGGCCTTCAGCATGAAAATTGCTGAAGGCTTTGTTATTTTTATATATCCGGATGGTGCAATCATAAATTGAATAACTTAGCCTCTGTATTTATGAAATCTCTAAAGAACGATAATAACAGAAGAACATTCTTATTCATCAAATCAGAATACAAACTCATCAAGATTAATTTGAGTGATGTTTTATTTTTATCGGGCCTGAGAGATTACACGCAGATATATATGAAAGGAAAAGCTTCGCCGCTTACCACTTTGCAAAATTTAAAACAATTCGAGAGTAAGTTACCGGAAGATAATTTTATCCGCGTTCATCGATCTTACATTGTATCACTAAATCATATTGATTCTATCAGCAGGAATGAAATAAGTATCGCCTCACATTATACTATTCCGGTCGGGAATGCATATAAACAGGCGTTTGATGAAATGGTAGAAAAAAACTCTTAGCATTTGCTAAGAGTTTTTTATTTATTTTATTATTTTAAAACTATCGAGTTCTTGAAGAGTAACACTCGGAAGTTTCTTGTTCGTTATTTTTTCTAAGACAAGATTGCCAATTTTTTCTGCATCTTCTTTGGTCGCAAATCCTTTTTTGCCTTGAATTCCGGGTATTATATCCTGATGAATCAATGAAGTGTCATTTGCTGTTATATCATATCCCCAACCGATAGGGGTTTGATACGTTTTTACTTTTAATTCAACTTTGCCTTGCTTTGCAATATTGCTGTTCTTGCTGAATTTGGAAAAAATAAAAACAAGCACTGCAATTGCAAAAACAATATAAATCCAGTATTTCTTAATCATTTGCATTATAATCATCAGCAGGGAACCATTCGTCATAGTCATCAAAAGAAAGTGTACCGCTTTTTCCTGTGCCTACAAACCCTCTTTTCAAATTAAGAAAACTCCAGCTAACAGCTCCTTGTCTTGCAGTACGTTCATAAGAAGTTTTTCTTGCCCAAAGATCAGTGGCAAAGTCATATTCCCATGTTTTTGCAGTAACAGATCCGTTTTGTCCGCAAACAAGATAGGCCTTCCAAACCCCGCTATTAGGCATGACCAGAGAAACGGCATGATCTCTTACAATATCAGTATAATCATCATCATAATTATCAGCACTTGTATTGGCAATATCTCTTAATTGAGACCATCCTGTTGTAGGATTGTAACGCCAGAAATCATGTAATTCGGTTCCATTGTTTGTTCCTGTAACAATATATGCAGAAGTATCGTTGAATGTGGTAAATGCAACAGAACCTGAACGTTTATTACCTGGAATATTGGTGATTGGTGTCCATGTATTTGCTACAGGATCCAATTTCCAAAAATCTTTTAACCAGCTACCATTATAACCGGTTCCTAAATAACCATAACTGCCGATTGTAAATGCTACGGCATCATATCTTGCACCTGTTCCCGGCCCCTGAATATCGGGTAAACTTGCTTTTTGAAGCCAACCATTTGTTGCGGGATTGTATTCCCATGTATCTTGAAAATATTGCGGGGTTGTTTTTGGATTATAACCTGTAGCAACATAGCCTTTTGTACCAATGGAAAAACCAACACCTGAATGTCTTGCCACACCTGGTAAATATGCTTTTTGGGTCCAGTTGTTTTTTACTGGATCAAATTGCCATAGATCCGAAAGACATGAGTCATTGCTCGAATTATATCCTGCAGCAATATAACCGGTATCACCTATCACAAAAGACACGGCTCCGTTTCTTGGCCAACCGCCAATTTGAAAGCGTTGTACCCAATTACCACTTGTTAAAGGAGAAGTGGATGATTTCGAACAGGAAACCGTAATTAAAATAATACTTGCCGAAAGAAAAAATAGATTTTTCAAGTGCTTCATCTTAGAAATTTTGAATGAAATTATTTGGCGGGCTTATCGCTAAATCGTTAAAATGGATTTTCGAGAATATTTTAACGATAAACAACCGAACTTTGTCTGCCAATGTTTTTGGCAAGATAAAATTTTATTCTTTGATATACCAAAGAAAATTGAATATATATTTGTTCTTTGTATTTGCAGACAAAATAGTGTAACTGGTAGTTGTAAGCGGTTTATTTATCCATCGTAACAATTTTCTAACAGCCACCATTTCTATTATTGCGTGTTATAAAATCAGATTCACCACATTAAAGAGTATTTTGAACGAATGACTAAATTTTTTCTCACAATATTATTATTGTCTGCTTCTGTGTTTTTCATCGCTTCATGTACGAAGCCTGATATTCAATTTGGTCAAGAGCTCATCAATATAAGCAATACACAAATTGTGATGGTGGATACTTTCTCCCCCAAATTATCTACAGTTTATATAGATTCTTTTGTTACATCCGGAAAAGGAACAGGCCTAACAGGCGGATACACTGATCCGGTATTCGGGGCAATATCTTCACAGTCATATTTAGAATTAAATCCGCCGCCTTATAATAAAGATTATACAGGAACAGGAAGTTCTATTTATGATAATACGATTTATGATTCTCTTTCTTTGATTTTAAAATTAGATAAAGGAAGTTATTATGGCGATACGACCAAACAAATTCAAATAAACGTTCACCGGCTATCTGAATTAATGACGCCTCCTAATAATGGATCAGTTTTTTACAACGTAAATACAACAGCAGTATTTCCGACACCACTCGGTTCGGCATCCTTCCTTATTTATCCTGCACGTACTGATACTGTAGCCATTAGATTAAGCGATGCATTAGGAACCGAACTCTATAATAAATTAAAAAATTCGAATGATGTTGATATGCAGAATTCGACTAATTTTTTATTGTATTTCAATGGCCTTAGAGTCAGCAGCCCGGCATTAAGCAATTTAGCCATTGGTTATAAGGATAGTGTTATCATGCGTTTGCATTACAGAAAATTTGGTATGTATGTAACCAATGAACATGTAGATTTCACTATTGGAAATGTTGCACATCAGTACAGTAATATTGCAATTGACAGAACAGGAACACCTCTTGCCGGCATCAATTCTGTGAACAGAGAAATTCTTTCAGAACAAACAAATAACATCAGTTATATGCAGGCTATTACCGGAACGATGGTAAAAATCACCTTTCCGAGTTTATTCGATGCCCACGGCTTACCCAATTTTGTAAAGCTGATGAGTGCTCAATTAATAATCAGGCCTATGCAGAGCTCTTATCGTACCTATCCTTTACCGCCTCAATTGCGATTGTCTGTAACAACTACTGCCGCAAATGCAATCGGTAACGATATCGTATTTACGGGCGCCACTGCATCAACACAATATGGAAATTTAGTTATTGATTATATAACCGGAATTAATACGGCATATACGTATGACCTGACTGCTTATTTCAAATCTTTGCTGTTAAGCAATACCAGTTATTTTCCGGGAAGCCACAACGGTTTGTTATTATCTCCGCCAAGTAATTCTTTTGAAACAAAATTCAACAGGGCTATTTTCGGAAATAATGTTAATACTTTAGGCAAATTGGAATTACAAATTTATTACGGTGCCGTACAATAATATATTCTTAAGAGACATGAAAAGAATTGGATTAAGTATATTGATATTTTTTGCGGCAACATTAGCTGTTTCAGCTCAGAACAATCCTTCACCCTATTCCATATTGGGAATCGGTGATATTGAAACGAGTTATTTTGACAGATCTGCAGGTATGGCTAACACCGGGCTTAGTTCATCATCCAACAGATTTTTTTATCATGCTAACCCTGCTTCTTATTCTAATCTCGATAATCATTTCTTTACGGCCGAAATAACAGCCCGATACAAATACTCGACTTATTCAGGTAACAGTTTAACATCTACCAGCAATAATACTGCTTCCGATCTTCAGTTTAAAAAAATGGCTATTGCCATAAGAGCAAGGAAACATTGGGTTGTAAGTGCTGGTCTGCTTCCATTTAGCACATCAAACTATTCTTTTACTTCACCTAAAGCAATATTAGGAACGCCTTATTCTACTTCTGCTTATTATCAAGGTTCGGGAGGACTGAGTCAGGTATTTATCGGTAACAGTTTTGCTATTACAAAAAACTTGTCTGTCGGCATTCATTCTGCATTTTTATTCGGACACATGCAGCAAATCGAAATAGTTAACCCGGGTCTTATCGACAGTGCTTTGACGACAGCTAAAAATATTTATTATAATAATCCATACTTCAAATTTGGTCTTCAATACAAGAAAAAAGTTGCATCAAATGTTCAATTAGGATTTGGAGCAACCGGTTCTCTACAAACAAAATTGCGCAGCAATACAGCCGTACTTGTTCAAGAGGGTACTGCATCTATAAGTATTAATGATAATTATAGCAATGATTATTACAAGTTGCCGTATATGTACAGCGCAGGTCTATCAGCCATAATAAACGATAAATATACTTTTGCAGCCGATTACAATTATCAGGGATGGAATTATTTGAATTATACGGGCGTAGGATACAGGCTTACCAACAGCAACAGATACAGCGTTGGTTTTGAGTATTCGAAAAAATTGCGCTATCGAGACCTGTCATTTGAAAAATATTTTATGCAGGCAGGGTTGTTTTACAATAACTCTTACCTGATCCTCAGCACACAACAGATAAACGGCTATGGTGGAACAATCGGAGGCGGCTTTAATTCATTGAAAGGCCTTTCTTTAATGGGAACTTTGGAAGTAGGGCAGAAGGGCACAATAGCCAATGGACTAATCAAAGAAAATTATGTGCAATTCACCATCGGTATCAGTTACAGAGATTTTTGGTACACGAAGATTAAACGCTACGATTAAAATAATAAGTGAAAACATATTCGTATCAGGGAAGCAATTCATTTTGTTTCCCTGATTTTTTTAGATGAATGCTATCAAAATGATTTTTATTACTTTCATAGTATGAAGATCAAATTGCTGATTGCCTGTATTGTTATTTCATCCTGCCTGATTGCTCAGAATACCACACCAACTTATTGGTTAGGTAAATCAACGGGGAAGTTACCATCACTCGCTTATGGATTGGGAGACGACAGATTAGGCGGTGCCAAAATGGGATTTGTGGATACGAATATTGTTTTCAAGATTATCGATAGCACCAGTGCTATGTATGAAGTGCAGCTTTCTAAAAATCATACTGCATTCATTGAAAAATCTTTTATTAAAAAAGATTCAACCATAAAAGAGAAATTATTTTATTTATCCAATTCATGGAAAGTACAGGGTGTTGACAGTATCGGTTATGATGTTCTGTCGATTAATTTAGACGAAAGACTTCCTTATAAAAGTTGGATGGAAATAGAACCATCAAAGATCATTTTTGAAATTTATGGCGTACAAAGCAATACAAACTGGATCACACAACTTTCCTCTGTAAAAGAAATAAAAAATGTTTATTACAATCAGGTGGAAGATGATGTATTAAGAGTTACAATAGAATTAAAGCATGAGCAGCATTGGGGTTACAGCGTAGCGTATAACAATAAGAACTTGGTGATAAAAGTTAAAAGGCAACCGCAAATATTATTGCTGAAGAATTTAAAAATTGCGATTGATGCAGGACATGGCGGAACCAATGCCGGCGCCAGCGGCTTAAAAACAAACGCTTCAGAAAAAATAATCACTTTAAAGTTTGCAAAAGAGCTTGAAAAATTATTACGCAAACAAAAAGTAAATGTGGTAATGACAAGAAAAACAGATACCACTTTTGATAATAAGGACAGGGTATTGTTTTTACAACAAGAGAACCCTGATGTATTGATCAGCTTGCATTTGAATTCATCTGCCAATGTTTTGGTAAACGGCAGCAGCACTTATTATAAACATATAGGCTTCCGGCCTTTGACTGAAAATATTTTGAAGCGCATGCTTGAAATAAAAATGAACGAGTTTGGCAATGTGGGCAGTTTCAATTTTACATTGAATGCACCAACCGATTTTATAAACTGTTTGTTGGAGATAGGATTTTTAAGTAATGAAGCAGACGAGAAAAAAATTCTTGACCCTAAATTTCAGGCAGCAGTGGCAAGACAAATCGTAAGTGGATTGAATGATTGGTTGAAGGATGTAAAAAAATAAAATTATAGGTATAAAAATAAAAAAGCGACTTATTTATTAAGTCGCTTTTTTGTTTATGAATTATTTCTTCAACCATCTTTCAAAAAATTCGTAAGTGCGCAGCATTTGATCGATACGTTGACGATTATTTCCACTTCTTGTTAATTCATGTGTGCCACCCGGATGACGAACATACTCAACAGGCCTTCCTAAAACTTTTAAACTTTTATATAGCATCTCACCCTGAATAGTTCCTGTTCTCAAATCATTTTCACCATGAAAAATAATATAAGGTGTTGTGATATTTTGAACATAAGTGATGGGAGATTCTCTTTGTAAAATGGGTTTTACTTTTTCTTCCCATGGATAACCGCCAAAATAATTCGGCACTAAACGCCATGCATTTCCTTCGCCAAAAAAAGTATTGAGATCGTATACACCGCGTTGCGAACAGGCTGCTTTAAAGCGATGATCGTGACCAACAATCCAACTCACTAAATAACCGGCATAAGAACCACCGCTGACAACTAATTTACTTGTATCGGTCCAACCTTCTGCAACTGTCTTATCCAATGCAGTTAATACATCGCTTGTGGGCCCTGTTCCCCAATCGTTGATATTGCCGCGTAAAAAATCAGCACCATAGCCACCGCTGCCTCTCGGATTGCAATAGATCACGCCATAACCCTTTGCACAGAAGTACTGAAACTCATGCCACATGCTGCTTTCGCCTGGTCCCCACATGGCAGATGGACCGCCGTGAATGTCTAATAACAAAGGATATTTTTTTCCTGCTTCATAATTAATTGGTTTCATCACCCAATATTCAACCACCATTCCTTTGTTATTAGTGAATGAATGTTTTTCCGGAGCTGATAATTGTTTTGCCTGCAACCAATCGTAATTAAAACTGCTGATGCGTTTTGCATTTTTCATTTGTGCATCTGCTACATATAATTCATAAGGATTTGCTGCTTCTGTTTTTGCATACACAATAGTTTTTGCTTTTACATCAAAACTATTGGCGCCAAAATCATAATCTGATAAACGTTCTACTTGTTTTGTTTGTACATTAATCTTATAAACTGGTGCACCGCCGTTACTTTGTGCATTGGTGTACAAATATTTTTCATCAGCACTCCAAATTAAATTGCCTTTGTTCCTGTCTAAATTAATGGTGATCATATCTTTTGCAGAACCACTCAATGGCATGATATTTAATGAAGGGACATCAACAAAAGAAGTAAGTCCTGATTGAAATGCTAACCATTTCCCTGATGGTGAAAGAGATGGGTTACTGAATCTTTTTCCTGCAGCGCCTAATAATAAATGCAGATTATTTCCATCAGCATCGGCAATAAAAATTTCATTTTCCAAAGAACGATCCGGATGCTCTGTTGAATCTATATCCCCTGAAATAATTAATTGTTTTCCATCGGGTGTAAAATCAACAGAAGCATAACGATAAAATCCATGTGTTAATTCAGCAGGAGTTGCATTTTGTTTTGCGTCAACAATAAAAAAATGATTGAAGCTGATCTCGTTTGAAGTAGTTGATTCTTCCTGAAACTGAAGCTTGGTAAGCACTTTGGCTTTTTTTTCTTTTTCGTTATTTTCTAAATAAGCTCTTATTTCTTCGATGTTTCCGTCCGCATCAGCTTTTGCTGAATTTAATTTTAAATTTTCATTTTTATCAAATCCGGGTTTTTCATAAGGCCATTTAGGAACTTCTTTTTTAGGATTGAGAACAGAGTCTCTTAATAAATCTTTTAGTGAAATGTTAGATGAAAAAATAACTCTCTTTCCATCGGCAGTCCATTTGGGGGTACCTGCGCCGTATCTGAATTTTGTAAGCTGAATGGCCTCACCCCCATCCAATGACAATAAAAATATCTGCGGCTTGCCATCTGCCAAACGGACAAAGGCCAATTGTTTTCCATCGGGGCTCCATGCAGCTTGTGAAGAACCTTCTTTTGTAGTGGTTAATTGTTTTGGCGATGAGGAGCCATCTGTTGTCACTTCATAAATCTGATTCACATATTTAAACTCGCCTTTATTATCTGTATCGGCTTCAATAGACGTAACAGTAAATACAGCTTTACTTCCATCATTATTTAATGTAATCCCGTTAATGGCTTTCACATTTAAAAGATCGGTCACTTTTATTTTTTCTTTTGCGGTTTGCGCAAAAAGAATAAATACAAATAAAGTGGTTGACAGGACAAGAATAATTTTCTTCATAGCAGTTAATTGAAACCTCAAAATACAAATTCCCTATTTACGAAATGAATAAAATGATGAATGAAAAATAAACTACCCAAAAGCCTTTTGTATTTTTAATGCCTAAAACTATTTTATGAGCGAATTAATAAAAGAATTCAATGATTACCGTGCTAGAATGAATGAAGTGATTTTGAGTAAAGACAATCTGGTGATGAAACGTTTATGGAATTTAGATACGAATACGTATGAAGACGGAGCACTGGATAAAAAAACAAAAGAAATGCTGGGATTGGTTGCCAGTATGGTATTGCGTTGTGATGATTGTATCAAATATCATCTGGGAAAAAGTCATGAGTTGGGCATAACAACAGAACAGATATATGAAATTTTTGCTGTAGCCAATATTGTAGGCGGCACGATTGTAATTCCACATACCCGAAGGGCTGCAGAATATTGGGAAGAATTAATAAAAGCCCAATAATCCAATATTTCTTGTTAGATGATGTTTAAACAAATAAATTTGCAGGATATATCCAAGTTATGAGTGAAACATTGATTGCGCCAACCCTCACTGCCAAAGATTTTGCCACCGATCAGGAAGTTCGTTGGTGTCCCGGTTGCGGTGATTATTCCATTCTTGCACAAGTGCAGAAAGTGATGCCTACATTAGGTATCCCGAAAGAAAATGTAGTTGTTATTTCAGGTATCGGCTGCAGCAGCCGTTTTCCGTATTATATGAATACATTCGGGATGCACTCTATTCATGGACGTGCAACTGCTGTCGCCAGCGGTTTAAAAGCTGCCAGACCTGAATTAAGTGTTTGGATCGTTAGCGGTGATGGGGACAGTTTAAGCATTGGCGGTAATCATACCATTCATTTGCTGCGCAGGAATTTTGATGTAAATATGTTGGTGTTCAATAACCAGATTTATGGTTTGACAAAAGGGCAATATTCTCCTACTTCAGAAGAACATAAGGTTACCAAGACCTCACCTTACGGAAGTATCGATCATCCTTTCAATCCATTGGCATTGGCCATGGGTGCAGATGCAACATTTGTTGCACGCAGTATGGATAGAGATCCAAAACATTTGCAGCAAACATTAATACGTGCCAATGCACACAAGGGATCTTCATTTGTAGAAATCTATCAAAACTGTAATATTTTTAATGATGGCGCTTTTGAAATATTTACTGAGAAAGGAACAAAACAGGAAGAAACATTATTCCTTGAAAGCGGCAAACCATTGATATTTGGTGCCACTCAAAATAAAGGGATCAAGTTGGACGGATTTACTCCTGTTGTAGTTGAATTGGGTAATGGTGTTACGGCCGATGATCTCTGGATCCATGATGATAAAGATTTTTATAAAGCGCAGATTTTGGTAAGAATGTTTGATGATCCGAAAAAAGCGAATCACCTTCCAAGACCATTCGGTGTGTTCTACGAAACCGAAAGGCCTTGTTATGAAGAAGTGATGGCTTTGCAGATCGAAGAAGTGATCACAGCAAAGGGGAAAGGTAACCTCGATAAATTACTTCGGGGAAATGAAGTTTGGGAGATCATATAAAATCAAAATAAAATCGTTTTTAATCTGCCATTCTGTTCTTCAGAATGGCAGATTTATTTTCACTCAACCGATAATAAAAGTTAGAACATTAAAAAAATGGGTGTTTTTCCCGTTGTTTAGTAAATATACTCCTACTACATTTACACAGTTATTTGGTTTTCTAAAGTGTTTTGTTTTTTTATTCATTTTGGGGGTTATATATGCAAACAACGGCGATTTTTTAATCGCTGTTTTTAAAAGACAATAGTAACTAAACATACTCAACGAGGGGGTTTTTGCTTTTATGTAAAAGCAAATACAAACGGCGGCCATTTGGCTGCCGTTATCATTTACAACTAACCCATTACGCTTATTTTGTAATTTGTACCTGATTATGTTATTACAAGTTCATCCGGATAATCCCAATCCACGCCATATTAAAACGATCATTGAATGTTTAAAAGATGGTGGAGTGATCATTTATCCAACCGATACCATTTATGGTTTGGGCTGCGATATCTTTCACATAAAAGCTATTGAAAAGATTTCGCGGATCAAAAATGTGGATTACCGCAAATCACAACTCAGTTTTATTTGTTATGATCTGAGTGATCTGAGCAAATACACAAAAAGTATTTCAACACCGCTGTATCGTATGCTCAAAAGCCATTTACCCGGACCTTATACTTTTATTTTACCTGCCAGTAAGGAAGTGCCAAGATTATTGAAAAGCAAAAAGAGCACCATTGGTTTGCGTGTTCCTTCCAATAATATCGCAAGAGTTATTTTACAGGAATTAGGTCATCCGATATTAAGTGCATCCATGCCGGGAGAAATGGTGGAAGAATATACTGATCCCGAATTGATCTATGAAAACTTTAAAAACCTTGTTGATATTGTTGTGGATGGCGGTATCGGCGGAATGATTCCTTCCACTGTTATTGATTGTACCAATGATGAGTATGAAGTGATACGGCAGGGAGCGGGTGAATGGTCAGAATAATTTTATTTCATTCGGTAAAATATTAAAACTCTTTCTGTGATACTGGCATAAACCGAATTCTTCAATGGCTTTGCGATGTTCAGCAGTACCATATCCTTTATTTTTTTTCCAGTTGTATTGTGGAAATCCATTGTGCAAGTTCATCATCCAATCATCACGATATGTTTTTGCAAGAATACTTGCTGCTGCAATGCTTGCATAAATAGCATCGCCTTTTACAATGCATTGATGTTTTATTTTTTTATAAGGAATGAAACGATTGCCGTCGATCAGTAAAAATTGGGGTTTTATTTTTAATTGATCGATCGCAAGATGCATGGCTTTGAAAGATGCTTTTAAAATATTGATCTGATCTATTTCTGTATGCGAGACCATTCCCACACCAAAAGCAATTGCATTCTCTTCAATCACTTTTCTTAATTCATTTCGCTGTTTTTCTTTAACCTGTTTACTGTCGTTCAATAACGGATGATAAAAATCTTCGGGTAAAATAACTGCTGCGGCAAATACGGGACCGGCATAACAACCACGGCCCGCTTCATCACAACCTGCTTCTGTTAGTTCCTGTTGAAAATATGTTTTTAGTGATGCCATTCGTTCAACAAATATCGTTATGCGAAAACAGATTCTTTATTCTTTCTGCAAAAAAGATAAAACAGAATTGTTGAGCCAATACCTTTGCGACGGAATAAATGTAAAGAAGTATGACTGAAGAACGATCTACAAAAATAATTGCCAACTGGATCTTCATCGGCGTTGCTATGCTGATTGTTCAGGTATTGTTGGGAGGCATCACGAGACTAACAGGCTCCGGATTATCCATCACTGAATGGAAACCAATTGTAGGAACTTTGCCACCTTTGAATGAAACACAATGGCAGCAATCATTTCAGCAGTATCAGCAAATTGCACAATACAAATACCTCAACCATCACTTTACACTCAGTGATTTTAAATTCATTTTTTTTTGGGAATGGTTTCACCGTTTGTGGGCAAGAATGATCAGTATTGTATTTCTTATTCCGTTCATTTATTTTATTATAAAAAAATATTTTAAGCAATGGATGATCATGCCATTGATCATTTTGTTTTTACTCGGTGGCATGCAGGGTGCTATCGGCTGGATCATGGTAAAAAGCGGATTGAATGATGAGAACCTGTATGTAAATCATATTCGCCTTGCCATTCATTTTGTTTCGGCAATGGTATTGATCTGTTATGCGTTGATATTCGGTTTGAAATTAATTATTCCTCAAAAAGATTTTATTAAAGACGCAGGATTAAAAAAATATACAGCGGCTATTCTTGTTGTTGTTATTATACAATTATTTTATGGTGCATTCATGGCAGGAATAAAAGGCGCTGTTGCTGCGCCAACATGGCCGGATATCAACGGTATGATGGTGCCAACCCCATTCTTCAGCGGCGATATAAGTAAAGATCTTTTTTTCAATATCATCAATATACATTTTATACATCGCTCATTGGCATATATCATTTTTGTTTTGATTTTGATCTGGTGGCTGAAAGCAAAAAAACAAAACTCTGTTTCATTCAACAAAGCAAAACATTGGCCAGTGGTTTTTGTATTCGTTCAAATAGTACTCGGCATCTTTGCATTATTAAACAGTCCGAATATTGTGTTGGGACATTTCGGAACATTCGAATGGCTGGCACAACTGCATCAGTTAACAGGAATGCTTTTATTGCTGTCACTGATTTCCGTTTTTTATTTATTGAGATCGAATAAGTGATTTTTTATTTGCCGGGCTCAATTGCTTTCATCAACAGTTGTTGCGTCGCACACTTGTACGTTCCGAAATTCTATTCAGCAAGGGAAATTAAGGCTGCAATAAATTAAAAGCATCTTTTAAAACTTCGATCTTGAATTCTTCTGTTGTTTCTCTGGGTTCACCATCAATATGCAAAGGCGCATATTTTAAATTTTTGATAGTGAGAGATGATGTTTGAAAATACAGAACACTTTTCTTGCTCATATCGTCCACCAATTCACGCAATTTATTATTGCCACGAATTTGTTGTAACAACGCAAAAGGTAATTTGGCCTTACTCATTTTTTGGATAATCACAATATCGAGCAAACCATCATTCAAACTGGCTTTTGGCGCAATGGTCAAATTATTTCCGAACTGGTTACTGTTGGCGATACTGATGGCGAAAGCATCCGTAAAAAAAGAAAAATCATTCATCGATACTTCAAACTGAAACGGATGCGCTTTAAAGAAATTGATCAAACTTTCCTGTGTGTATGTAAATAAACCTCTTGTACTTTTTGCTGCAAAATTGTGTGCCACCTGCGCATCAAATCCCAATCCGCTTAACATGCAGGAATAATGTTCATTGATATAAAATGCATCCACCGGTTTTGTATTGCCCGAAAAAATGATTGAGAGGGCTGCTTCCGGTTTCTTTGGAATATCGGCAGCAAATGCCAAACCGTTACCTGATCCGAAAGGAATGATACCGAATGTTACAGGTAAATGCCTTAGCGCATTAGTAACCTGATTAACAGTTCCATCACCGCCAATAATAACAACATCAGTAAAATGTTCTGTTGTAATTTTTTCTTTTAAAAAATCGTAATCGCCATCAGGATCTGTGGCAGCTATTTCAAAATGAATTTCTCTTGCGGAAGTTTCTCTTTCGATCAATTTTTTTATTCCTTCCTTCTTCGATGTGCCGGAGATGGGATTGATCAGATAAATTATTTTTCTTTCCATCACTTAAATACTTTCATCATCAAATATATTCTAACAAATAATTGTAATTACCATTTTAACAAAGCACTTGCCCATGTGAATCCGCTGCCGAACGCAGCAAGACAAACCAGATCGCCATCTTTTATTTTACCCAACTCCCATGCTTCACATAATGCAATGGGCACAGAAGCCGCTGTGGTGTTACCGTAATGCTGAATGTTGTTATACACCTGGTCATCTCTTAATTTTAATTTTTGCTGAACAAATTGCGCGATTCGCAAATTTGCCTGATGCGGAATAAGCATATTCAGGTCTGATGTTTCATACCCGTTCTTATGTAATGCTTCCATAATTACTTCCGGAAATTTTACCACAGCTTTTTTAAATACGGATGGGCCATCCATGAACGGATAATTCTGCGCTTTGTCGATCATCGCATGACTCATGAACATATCTGAAATTTCTGCATCATCAAAGTCGGCATAATTTTTTGTTCCCCAATGATTGGCATGTGTGCCGGGATTATACATGGCCAATATTTCCGCACTTTCCCCATCGCTGTGCAAATGTGTACTTAAAAGTCCCTGATCATTTTTTTCCGTTGGTTGTAAAACAACAGCGCCTGCACCATCACCGAATATCACAGAAACATTTCTTCCTCTTGTTGAAAAATCCAAACCAAATGAATGTTTTTCAGCACCGATCACTAAAATATTTTTATATGTTCCGGTTCGGATAAATTGATCCGCCACACTTAATGCATACACAAAACCACTGCATTGATTGCGGACATCCAAAGCACCTATCTCTTTCATCTTTAATTCACGTTGTACCAGCACACCGCAACCGGGAAAATAATAATCTGGGCAAATGGTTGCGAACACAATAAAATCAATATCCTGTGCAGTAATACCTGCTCTTTCAATTGCGATCTTGGCCGCTTCAATGCCCATGGTTGTGGTTGTCTCTTCAGTACGATGGGCATACCTTCTTTCTTTGATACCGGTTCTTTCCTGTATCCACTCATCACTGGTGTCCATGAACTTCAGCAGATCGTTATTGGTAAAAATATTTTCAGGTACATACTTCCCTATTCCTGCAATTTTGCTGCGGGGCATAACAATCGTTTTAAATGAAAAGTGAAGATAAGAGAATTTAATTTTGATACACGATAAACAGCTTTGGAAAAAAGCAACTAATTAACAGCATGTAATTGCATGACCGATGAGAGAAAATCAGCAATTTCATGTTGTGGTGTTTTAATATCATGCGAAACAATGGGAGAGCCTAATACATGGTCACCTGCGTTTGGCACTGCAATTATCTTCTTTTTATCATCGGCTGTTCCCAATTGTGTAAACATTTCTTTGATGGCAGAAACTTTTACAACCTTATCTTGATTTTTTTCATCACGGTAATAATATAAAACCAAGGCAGGTTGTTTTATTTTGCTGAAAGTATTTTCATTCATGGTAGTTTCTAATAATTCTTCCAATTCAACTGTTGCTTCCAACCGATATACATCGTTCCAGTATTTTTTATAAGCAGCAGATGCATTTGGAATGGTATTAAACTTAGATTGTTTTACCAATTGTGCAATCTGTAATCCCCAGTGATTATTCAGTAACCAGGCATTTGGATCATTGATGGCAATATTGGGCGATAATAAAATGATTCCTGCTACATCCGGATATTCCGCTGCTAATTGCAAGGCTTCAGTTGCACCGGTTGAAGTACCCATCAATATTACTTTATTGCCTAATTGTTTGCCGATACTATATGCTTCTTTTGAACTTTCCCATAATTTATCTGCTGTAAAATTCACTAATACATCTGTGGTATCAATTCCATGTTCTGCCAATCTTGCTAAATATAAATTACATCCGAATTGTTTGGCAATATTGCGGTGAACAGGATTACCTTCTTCCTGCGATGCACTGAAACCATGCAGATATACAATCGCGTATTCTGTTTTTTGTTTGAGAGAGTCATTTGCCCACACTATTCTTGCTTCATTGTCGGGTTTTAACTTATGTGCAGATTCCTTTGCTGCAACATATTGCTGCAATGCAATCGCATCGGCTGGAACATCGAGCAGGGTTTTATCATATTTCGGTGTTGAAGGATGCGGACCAAGTATATAGATCAACAATAAAACTATCGTTAAAAAAATAATATTTCTGATCCAACGCATGTGGGGAGTTTTCTTAAATATACTGAATTATTTTTTGCAGCGTAAACCTCAGATACTAAAATCTAATTAACCACGGTATTTTATCTTGCATATTGTTTATATTCGGAAAACCAAAAATTGCTGCCATGTCATCCTCTCAACGTTTTCAGGCACTTGATGTATTTCGCGGAATGACCATTTGTTTTATGATAATTGTGAATACTCCGGGAAACGATATGTCTTTTTCTCCATTGCATCATGCAAAGTGGAACGGCTTTACTCCAACGGATCTGGTATTTCCATCATTCTTATTTGCAGTGGGAAATGCCCTGAGTTTTGTGATGTCAAAATGGGATACAAAAACACAGGCTGAAGTTCTCACAAAAATTTTTAAACGTACGGCACTAATATTTTTATTAGGTTATTTAATGTATTGGTTCCCCTTTTTCCGTTTGGATGAAACCGGTCATATTATTGCGGCACCTATCAGCAATACAAGAATTCTCGGCGTGTTACAACGTATAGCATTGTGTTATGGTATTGCAGCATTGATGATCTATTATTTAAAACCAAGACTCTCTGTTATAATGAGTGTTGTATTATTATTTGTGTATTGGATTATAATGTATGCATTTGGTGATTATACGTTGGAAGGCAATGCAGGATTAAAATTCGATCTCTGGTTAATGGGCGAAAAACATTTGTATCATGGTGAGGGTATTGCATTTGATCCTGAAGGTTGGTTAAGTACCATGCCTGCGATTGGTAATGTGATTGGCGGTTATATTGCAGGGAAATTCATTCAACAAAAAGGAAAATCTTATGAAGGTTTGGCAAAATTATTATTAACCGGTTTTGCATTATTCGCGATCGCTTATTTCTGGAACTTATCTTTTCCTATCAATAAAAAATTATGGACAAGCTCTTTCGTATTGCATACAGTAGGGTTGGATTGTATGATTTTAGCCGCCATCATTTATGTCATTGATTTTCTGCATAAAACAAAAGGCGTTTACTTTTTTGAAGTGGTCGGAAAAAATCCATTGACCATTTATTTATTGTCTGAATTATTGGCAACAGTTCTTTATATGATCAAGGTTGGTGATAAAAATTTATTCGAATGGATCTATGATAATATTTTCAGTTATGCAGGAGATTATTTCGGTTCACTCGCATTTTCTGTAACATATATGCTGGTTTGTTGGAGCGTTGGTTATTTTATGGACAAAAAGAAAATTTATATCAGAGTATAAAATGAAATAAAAAAAGCTGTTTGATTTCAAATAGCTTTTTTTATTCAGAAATTACAATTGCTCGAACCTTGCTGTAAAATGCCGCAGCAACGGTGTTTCATAAACGATTTTATAACCTTTGATTGTTTCTCGCCTTTTAAATACTTTAATGATCACTTCAGCAACATAATCAATATGACTTTGCGTGTATACTCTTCTCGGAATGGCTAATCTTACTAATTCCATCGGTGCCGAAATTGTTTTTCCGTCAGCATCATATTTTCCGAACATCACAGTGCCGATCTCAACACCACGAACACCGCCTTCCAAAAACAATTCACCGCATAATGCTTGCCCCGGATATTCATTTGCTGGAATGTGAGGCAAAAAAGCTTTCGCATCTAAATACACCGCATGCCCACCCGTTGGTTTAATATAAGGTACGCCAACTGTATCTAATTTATCACCGATGTATTCAATACTTCTGATACGATACTTTAAATAATCTTCTTCCATTACTTCTTTCAAGCCAATAGCGATCGCTTCTAAGTCACGCCCCGCAAGGCCTCCATAAGTTGGAAATCCTTCGGTGATGATTAAAAGATTTCTGCATTTCATTGCCAAAGCTTCATCATTCATTGCAAGGAATCCACCAATGTTAGCGAATGCATCTTTCTTGGCACTCATCGTACAACCATCTGCATAAGAAAATAATTCTTGTGCAATTTCAAAAATCGTTTTGTTCTCAAATCCTTTTTCTCTTTGTTTGATGAAATAACAATTCTCTGCAAAACGGCAAGCATCAATAAAAAATGGGATGCTGAATTTTTTACAAATCAAACTTGCGGCTTTGATGTTTGCCATACTTACGGGTTGTCCCCCGCCGGAGTTATTGGTGACAGTAATAATAACCAAGGGAATATTTTCTACCCCTTTTTCCTGAATTGTTTTTTCCAATGCAATGAGATCAATATTTCCTTTGAATGGAGAGATGAGTGAAGGTTGTTTCCCTTCTTCACATAAAAGGTCGATTCCTTCAGCGCCTGCAAATTCAATATTGGCACGGGTCGTATCGAACAAAGTATTGCTGATAAAATATTTTCCTTTGCCACCGGTAATGCTGAATAATATTTTTTCGGATGCTCTTCCCTGATGCGTTGGGATAATATATTTCATGTGTGTGATGGAGCTCACGGTTTCTTCAAACCTAAAAAAACTGTCACTGCCTGCATAACTCTCATCGCCGCGCATGATGCCCGCCCACTGTTCGCTGCTCATGGCACTGGTGCCACTGTCCGTTAGCAGATCAATGATCACATCTCTTGCTTTAATTAAAAACGGATTATAAAAAGCATCACGGAGAATATTAACGCGTTGCTCTTTTGTAGTGAAATGAATGGGCTCTACCGATTTTATTTTAAAAGGTTCTATGATTGTCTGCATAATCAAATTTTAATGATAGTTGAATAAATGATTGAACGAAGAAGACCGATGATTTAATAAACGATCAGTGTTGCATAAAATTGATGCAGCACAAGTGTGCGACGCAACAATGACGATAGTAAAATCAAAAGCTTGGATCAAAAAAGTAACGGAGCGAAAAGAATCGCTAAAAACTAAGTGGGACTTTTAATAATATTTTTCCAGAGGTTCATGAATAAATTCTTGCGGCAAAGCTATGATTTTAAAATTGTATCATCCTTTTGCCTGTTTATCTGAGCCTTTGTGTTTTTTTGTACTCTTTTTTTCAGGAGGCGGACTATTATCAACTATTTCGCAAATACATCTGAAACCTAACCAACATTCAGGAAAATAATATTTTCGGTCTTTCTGAATTTTACAATCTTCGATGTATAAATTAAAATGCCCGCCTTTTGAGATCCCTTTTTCTTCAACCATTTCAGATACATTACCGATCATATTATAAAGGCCGTATTTATTGGGTTCTGAAGAAAGAACGGGAAGAACTGTTTCTCTGAGATTAACCGTTGAATCTACTCTTTCATATAAACAATTGAATGTGTTGTAAATTTTTCCATGCGATTTGAATTCGGTTGTTTCATATCCGAAAGGAAATTTTTCAAGCTCTAATTTTCCGCCTGCTGCCATTTCCCATTCTTTTTTGGTAGGTAGGCGATACAAAATTTTTCTGTAAGGTGCTTTTGGTGTTCTTTCCAATAATTCATTCACTCTATCTGTGCGCCATTCGCAAAATGCTTTTGCCTGTTCGTAACTGATGCCAACGACAGGAAAATCATTATAATCAGGATGACGAAAATAAAAATCAATGAAAATAGAGTTATTGAATAATTGCGTTTTCCAAACGGTGGTATCTGGCAACATTTTGATGTAGAGATCCGGGTCATTCTGCACTTTAAGAATATAATTCACAAATTCCCGCCACGCAATATTACTTACCTCGCATTTGTCAATATAAAGACTATCGATCAATTGAACGGTTCCGGGAGGGGCTGAAAATTTATCGGCTGTAAATTTTTTCTCACTTATAAACCCAAAGAATACAGCAAAGGAGATGAACAGCAGTATTTTTTTCATTTTGGCAGGTTTACAGCTAATTTACTATAATATATGTTATTTCATGATTAAACAACCAATAAAATGCTTGAAACCCGCTGTAAATGCGTACCTTCGCCGCCTCAAATTTTTACATGGAAATAAGAAACATCGCTATTATTGCTCACGTTGACCACGGTAAAACTACTTTGGTGGACAGGATTTTACAAACTACTAAAGTGTTCAGGGATAACCAGGAAACCGGTGATCTGATCATGGACAGTAATGATCTTGAAAGAGAAAGAGGGATCACCATTTTTTCCAAGAACGCCTCTGTACAATATAATGGCGTTAAAATTAATGTGATTGATACTCCGGGTCACAGTGATTTTGGCGGTGAAGTTGAACGTGTATTGAAGATGGCAGATGGTGTTTTATTATTGGTTGATGCTTTTGAAGGACCGATGCCGCAAACAAGATTTGTATTACAAAAAGCATTGCATTTGAATTTGCATCCGATCGTTGTTATCAATAAAGTTGATAAAGCAAACTGCCGTCCTGATGAAGTGCATGATGCAGTTTTTGAATTATTCTTTAATCTCGATGCAACAGAAGAACAATTAAACTTCCCTACTTTTTATGGCAGCGGAAAGAATGGTTGGTTCAATGATAGCTTAGAACAAACAGAAGATATTATTCCGTTAATGAACGGCATCATCAAATTTGTTCCGCCCCCAACAGTTAATGAAGGACCGTTGCAAATGCAAATCACTTCATTGGATTATTCTTCTTTCTTAGGAAGGATTGCGATCGGAAAAGTAACACGCGGATCAGTGAAAGAAGGTCAGACCATTGCTTTGGTTCAGGCAGATGGTTCAGTAAAGAGATCGAAAGTAAAAGAATTATATGTGTTTGAAGGAATGGGAAAACGCAAAGTAACGGAAGTATTATCCGGCGATTTGTGTGCAGTAGTTGGTTTGGAAGAATTTAATATCGGTGATACGATTTGTGATTTTGATACACCCGAAGGATTGCCTGTTATTAGTGTAGATGAACCAACAATGAGCATGTTGTTTTCCATCAATAATTCTCCTTTTTATGGTAGAGATGGGAAGTTTGTTACATCACGTCACTTGCGTGATCGTTTGATGAAAGAAACAGAAAAGAATTTGGCATTACGAGTTGAGGATACTGATAGTGCAGATAGTTTCTTGGTATTTGGTCGTGGTATTTTGCATTTGGGAATTTTGATTGAAACCATGCGCCGTGAAGGATATGAATTAACTGTTGGTCAGCCGCAAGTTTTAGTAAAAGAATTATTAGGCAAGAGACATGAACCTTTTGAAACATTAGTGGTGGATGTTCCTGCTGAATTCAGTGGTAAAGTAATCGATCTTGTTACACAACGCAAAGGCGAAATGCATGTAATGGAAAGCAAAGGCGAAATGCAGCACCTTGAATTTGAAATTCCTTCAAGAGGCTTGATAGGACTGCGTTCTCAAATGTTGACCAATACTGCCGGTGAAGCTGTGATGGCTCATCGTTTTAATGAATACAAACCTTGGAAAGGACCGATTCCCGGAAGAAATAACGGCGTATTGATCGCTAAATTTCAAGGAGTAACAACAGCTTATTCGATTGATAAATTACAGGATAGAGGAAGCTTCTTTATTGATCCTGCAGAAGAAGTGTATGCAGGTCAGATTATCGCTGAACATATAAAACCGGGAGATCTGAATGTAAATGCTGTTGAAATGAAAAAACTAACCAATCACCGTGCAAGCGGTAGTGATGACAGTGTTAGAATTACACCAAAAGTTCAGTTCACTTTGGAAGAATGTATGGAATATATTCAGCAGGATGAATGTATTGAAGTAACCCCAAAAAATATCAGGATGCGCAAAACCATTCTGGATGAAGAAGACAGAAAGAAAGCTTCGAGAAACATGAAAGCAGAAGCATTAGGATAATTCATTTTGTATTAAATCGCGTTATTTTAGAAACCTCCGGACTTTTCGGAGGTTTTTTATTGATATTTGCAAATCAGTTTAATTCAATCAATATGAAAAAAATATCAGTTTTCTTTTTTGCAATTATTGCAATTGGTTTATGGTCCTGCAATAAAAGCAGTTCAGGAACAACCGCTAATGTTCGGTTGGTGAACCTCTCTCCAAATTCTACCACGTTCGATCTGTATATAAATAATTCGTTGCTTATTGGCGGCGTTGGTTACGGTGCTAACAGTAGTTATATCAAAGCTACCGGCGGCAATGTTAATGTTGCTATTGCACTAACAGGCTCTACCACAGCAAGCATCAGTGGTGATATTACTTTAAATGCCGATTCTTATAACTCTGTTTTTTTGTTTGATTCGGTAGCAAAAGTACAAGGCACTGTGATTGTTGATGATAGAACGGCACCACCATCGGGAAAAGTAAATATTCGATTCTTTAATTTTGTAAGCGGGGGAAATACTGTTGATATTTTACGGGCAGGAACAACAAAACTTTTTTCCTCTCGCAGTTTTAACGATCAGAATACATTCACTAATTTAACAGCATATACAGCTTTTGATCCCGGCCCATTCAGTGTTTCAGCGGTTATCGCAGGAACTACAGTAGTAATAACTTCTTTACCTTCTATCGATGCCACTGCAGGAAAAAGTTATACACTGGTATTAAAAGGATTCCCCGGCGGTACGATTTCTTTAACACCCATCGCTGATAATTAATTACTGAAGCAAAAATTAGTGTATAAAAAAAGGAAGACTTTTCGGTCTTCCTTTTTATTTGCAGTACTTAATTTAATTAGCTTTTGCTTACTACAACATCTTCAATAACATTTGTGTTGATGTTTACATCAAAACTTTCGCGGTAATTTGTTTTACCGGATTGAATGCTGAAAGTAACTTTACTTACTTCTGCAGATTTAGGTAAAGCAAATGTTTTTGCGAAAGATTTTTCTTTTGAAACTGTTCTGTAAATAACTTCACCCACTTCGTCGGTTACAGTTAATACAAAACTTTCAGCACTTGCATTGTCAAACTTAACGTTGAACAATAAATTTTCCTGGCTCAATCCTACATACTTGATTGCAGCATTGCCGGTACTTTTTTCAGTAGAAATTTTATTGTGGTTAGTATAATCAGCGTAAACTTTGTTTTGTGTTGAGAAAAATAATACTGCTGCTAAAATACTTCCTGCAAAAAATTTCCTTGCGATGTTGTTTAATGTTTGCTTTTTCATGATTTTCCTTTTTTAATGATTAAAAAAATAGTTGCTTCATACGCACAGGCGTCACATGAATTGTCACATGTTCGTCAGTAAATTTTCATTAAATGGTCAGTTGCAAATCAATCAGGATATTATTTCATTTCGACAAGCAGTGTCGTATCAGATTGTAACGAGCGGGCCTGCTTTTGTTACCATTAATACTAAAACTTAAAAAAGGTAACCCTGCTATTTTTATAGACTGTGTATTAAGTAATTATTAACACATTCGATATCTATATTCAGCAATAGAATATTAAACCTGCACAGGCTTATTTAATGTTTGCCACAAAAGATCTTTTAATTCTATTAAACCTTTATTGGTAAGTGATGAAATAAATAAGTGAGGAATATTTGCAGGCAATTCTTTTACAATCGCCTCTTTTAATTCATCATCCAGCATATCGCTTTTACTTACTGCGATGATAAAATCTTTTTGCAGCATTTCGGGATTGTACTCTTTCAGCTCGTTCAATAAAATTTCAAATTCTTTTTTATGATCTGCACTATCAGCAGGAATTAAAAATAATAAAACAGAATTGCGTTCTATGTGTCGTAAAAAACGATGGCCTAATCCTTTTCCTTCAGCTGCACCTTCAATGATTCCCGGAAGATCTGCAATGCAAAAACTTTTTCCGTCGCGATATTCAACCATGCCCAATTGCGGAATTAAAGTAGTGAATGCATAGTTGGCGATCTTTGGTTTTGCAGCAGTGATCACACTTAATAAAGTTGATTTACCTGCATTAGGGAAACCTACCAAACCCACGTCAGCCAATACCTTCAGCTCTAAGAACTTATAACCTTCCACACCTTCTTCACCGGGTTGCGCATGATCGGGAACCTGATTGGTGGGTGTAGCAAAATTAGAATTACCCAATCCGCCACGGCCTCCACGCATCCAGATTATTTCTTGTCCGTCTTCTAAAATTTCTGCTTCTATTTTTCCCGTTACTTCATCTTTCGCAATCGTTCCCAAGGGTACTTCAATGATGATATCTTTTCCGTCATGTCCCGTGCAATTATTTTTACTGCCTGCTTCTCCATCTTCAGCCAACACATTTTTAAAATAACGCAAATGCAGTAATGTCCATAATTGCGAGCTGCCTTTTAAAATAATATGGCCGCCACGACCACCATCACCGCCATCAGGTCCACCCATTGCTGTTAATTTATTACGCATAAAATGCCTTTGGCCCGCTCCACCATGGCCGCTACGACAAAAAATGCGGATATAATCTATAAAGTTATTTTTCTCTGCCACTTTTAATAATTGAATGTTTGCGAAGATAAGCTAATAGATGCCATTGGTGCAATTGACGAAGCAGTCCGTCGCATAAAGCTTTGAAGTACAAGAGAGCGACGCAAGGAACGATGCCATGAAAATATGCAGTTGGTATTCAAAAAAATTACAACAAACTCTTTTCAGTTTTATAACATGTGCCTTTGAATAAAGCTACCAATTCGTTGTGCTGATTATTTATTTCGATGAGATATAAACCGGTGCGATTGGTTTTATTGATCTGTTTTGCTTCGGCAAACAAAATATCATTTTCTTTAACTGCTTTAGGATACGAAATAGAAACATCTAATGCCACTGTCATTTTTCCATCGCTGTTACATGCAAAAGCAAAGGCACTGTCGGCCAAAGAAAAGGCGATGCCACCATGAGCCGTTCCAAACCCGTTTATCATTTCTTTGCGAACGATCATCGTAAGTTTACTGTATCCATCTTTAATTTCTAAAATTTCAATGCCTAACCATTTGGAGAATTGATCTGTTTGCATCATTTTCTCCACTACTTTTTTTGCAAGTACATCTTTTTCAGTATTCATCAATAGTATTTTGATATTTGAAATCTACGATTTTATTCTCCTGTAAAATTTGATTTTCTTTTTTCCAAAAATGCATTTACACCCTCAGTAAAATCTTTTGTTGCAGCAGCTTTTTGCTGAAACTGATCTTCCAATAATAATTGTTCTTCTAAACTATTTGTTGCAGAATAATTTAAAACATGTTTGATATAACCCAAACTTTTTGTAGGCAGCTGCGCTAATGTTACAGCAATTTTTTTTGATTCATCTTCAAATGATTCATCTTCAAAAACTTTGTAGATCATTCCCATTCTTTCTGCATCTGTTGCAGCAATTTTATCACCTAACAACATCAATGCACTTGCTTTTTGCCAGCCGATCAATCTGGGTAAAGTATAGGTGCCGCCGCTATCGGGTATCAATGCGATCTTGCTGAATGCCTGAATAAAAGATGCAGAAACACTTGCTAACACTACATCACATGCCAGAGCAATATTTGCACCTGCGCCTGCTGCAACTCCGTTTACTGCTGCTACAACAGGCTTTGGAATATTTCTGATGCGAGTGATAATGGGATTATAATGTTCGCTCAAAATCTTTTCCATGCCCGGTCCGGCGGGATCGATCACTTCTGCGAGATCTTGTCCGGCCGAAAAACCTTTGCCTGCACCTGTGACATAAACACAACGAACTTCTTTCAACGATGCACATTCGTCCAATTTATTTTGCAGCAACAAAGCCATTTCTTTGTTGAAAGCATTGAGTTTATCCGGGCGGTTCAATGTAATGAAACCGATATTATTTTTTATTTCGAATAAAATAGAAGACATGATTTGATGATTTATGAATTACAATGTACGATTTGAAAAAATAATTAATGGCATTTAAAATAATCAAAAGGTTCTTTGCAATCGTTACATTGGTATAATGCTTTGCATGCAGTAGAACCAAATTGTGAAATCAATCTGGTGCTGTAAGAATTGCATTGCGGACATTGAATGGCTTCTTCTTTTTGAAAACTATCCGGTGAGCAAACTATTTGTTTTGAATGAGGAGGTGCAATACCGTAAGCCTTTAATTTTTGTTTTCCTTTTTCTGTCATCCAATCTGTTGTCCATGCAGGAGATAGTTGTTGTGTGATCTTTATTTTAGAAAAACCATTTTCCAATAAACCCATTCTTATGTTCATGTTGATGGCATCTGTTGCGGGACAGCCTGAATAAGTGGGCGTAAGGAAGATTTCTATTTCATCTCTTTTCGACTTCACATCTCTGATGATACCTAAATCAATAATTGATAAGACAGGCACTTCGGGATCTGTAACTGTTTCAAGTATTTTCCAAATTCTCTCTACTGATATGTTTGTTGTCTCTACCATTCACTGTTGGGGTAAGCTCTTTGTAAGAATTGCATTTCGGCCAAAATAAAACCTAAATGTTCTGAATGATTTCCAATTTTCCCGCCTGATTGATACCATGATGTTTCTGCGGGAACATCAATGGTTGCTTCTTCAAAAACCGATCTGATCTTTTTATTCCAGTTTTCTTTGAGGAAAATAAAATCAATGTTTATGTTTAGTTCGTAAGAAGCGGGTTCAAATAACTCTCCGGTGAACATCCACAATTCATCAACCGCTTTTAATAATCTTTTTTTGCTTTCTTCTGTACCATCGCCTAAGCGTATCACCCATTCGCTGCTCCATCTTACGTGATAAGTTACTTCTTTCAAAGCTTTGGCAGCAATGGCTTTCAATTGCTCATCATTATTATTTTGTAATTGCTGATACAAATAATATTGATAAGTGGAAAAGAAAAATTGTTTCAAAACGGTTTGTGCCCAATCGGCATTAGGTTGTTCAACGAGTAAACAATTTTTATATTCTTTAGCATCACGTAAATAAGCTAATGAATCTTCGGTTGCATTATTGTCAATTAATGTAGCTGCGTATTGATAAAAGTTTCTTGCCTGTCCGATCAGGTCCAATGCAATATTTGAAATGGCAATATCCTGCTCTAATATCGGCCCATGTCCGCACCATTCGCTGTTGCGATGACCCATGATCAGTGCATTGTCGGCTAAGAATAATGTATAATTAGTGAGTTGATCCATTACATATGTTTTACTGCATCCGGTAAATTGTAAAATGTTGGATGACGATAAGCTTTATCATTCGCCGGATCATACATAGCATTTGCATCATCAGGGTTAGATGCATGAATGTGTTTGCTCTCTACCACCCAGATACTTACGCCTTCCATTCTTCTGGTATATACGTCTCTTGCATTTTCGATGGCCATAGCTGCATCTGCCGCATGTAAACTTCCTGCATGCTTATGATCCAGTCCCTGCTTACTTCTGATGAACACTTCCCACAAAGGCCATTCTTTTTTAGCTTCGTTAGTTGATGAAATATCAGCTGCACCATTTTTGCTTTCACCATAATCACCGTAATAAAATTTTCTGATCGTTATCATAAAAATTAATTGAATTAAAATAATTATGCTGCATTTGTATTTTGCTTCGCCAATTTCTTTTCAGCATAAGCAGTTGCAGCTTCTCTTACCCATTCGCCATCAGCCCAGGCTTTTTTTCTGGCATCTAATCTTTGTTTATTGCAGGGGCCGTTGCCGCCAACCACTTGCCAAAATTCTTCCCAATTTATTTTTCCGAAATCATAATGCTTTTTTTCTTCATTCCATTTTAATTCGTCATCAGGCAAAGTCATGTTCAAAATTTTTATTTGTTCGGCGATCATATCTATGAACTTTTGCCTTAACTCATCATTGGTAAAACGCTTGATTTTCCATTTCATGCTTTGCGCAGTATGCGGTGATGCATCATCATTCGGTCCGAACATCATCAAACTCGGCCACCACCAACGATTGATCGCATCCTGACACATTTCTTTTTGAGCTTCTGTTCCCTGCGACAGAGTGAGCAACAATTCAAATCCCTGCCGTTGATGAAAACTTTCTTCTTTGCAAACACGCACCATTGCTCTTGCATACGGACCGAATGATGTTCTGCATAATGGTATCTGATTTAAAATAGCGGCACCATCCACCAACCAACCGATGGCACCAATATCGGCCCATGTTAATGTTGGATAATTAAAGATGGATGAATATTTTGCTTTGCCGGTGTGCAGTTGATCATACATTTCATCCCTGGAAATGCCGAGTGTTTCTGCAGCGGAATATAAATACAATCCATGCCCGGCTTCATCCTGAACCTTTGCAATCAAAATTGCTTTTCTGCGTAATGATGGCGCACGTGTTATCCAATTTCCTTCGGGTAACATGCCAACGATTTCGCTGTGTGCATGTTGAGAGATCTGACGAATGAGTGTTTGCCGATATTTTTCGGGCATCCAATCCTTCGGTTCGATCTTTATTTCATCATCAACTTTTTGTTGAAAATTTTCTTCCAGATTCATTTTCTTGCAATTCGTTTGCAGTAAATATAAAATCTTTTTTCTTGTTTGCTAACAATTGTTAGTTCGAAAAAGGAAAATAAGATTTGATAACTTACACTTCTATTTACTTATTCTGCTTATGAAAAATAAAATCTTACTGATCCTCTCGTTTTTATGTGCATCAATTATTTCGGTGACAGTTGTTGCACAACCATTCAAGGATGAAATAAACGCGTTTAAAAAACTTGACAGTGCTGCATTTCCTGCGAAGAAGCAGATATTGTTCGAAGGAAGCTCTTCTTTCAGAAAGTGGACAAATGTGCAGGAAGCATTTCCTGATCATAAAATAATCAATCGCGGATTCGGTGGATCAACCTTGCCTGATGTGATCTATTATGCCGATGATATTATTTTTCCGTATCATCCTAAGCAGATCGTTATTTATTGTGGCGAGAATGATATTGCATCTTCTGATACGATCACAGCAGACATCATGTTGAAGCGTTATCAACAATTATTTTTTCTTATCCGTTCAAAGATGAAAAGGGTGGAGATTGATTTTGTTTCCATCAAGCCAAGCCCGAGCCGCATAAAATTCAGAGCAACTGTTGAAAGATCCAATCAACTCATCAAAGATTTTATTGCCCAACAAAAACACGCCAAATTCATCAATGTATTTGATGCGATGCTGAATGAAGATGGAACGATCAAGCAGGAAATTTTTATACAGGACAATTTGCACATGAATGAGAAAGGCTATGCCATCTGGCAAAAAATTATAGAACCGTATTTGAAGAAATAAAGCTTTTAATTTTCTATTTCAATATCATATTTATCTAACAAACCAACAATGCCGTGCAATGAAAATTTTGCTTTTTTTATTTTATTCAATTCAGGATTGATCGAATAATTAAAGGAAGTTCGAAGATCGGCTTTCTCCAAAATCGTGTTTTCGAATTTTGTTTTTGATAGATCACAATGATCAAAAATTACGGCAGTCAAATCTGCATCTGTAAAATCAGCTTCGCGTATTTCTGAATTTTTGAAAACTGTCTTTTTTAATTTCTGTTGATAAAACGAAGAAAAATTTAAAGTACAATTTTCAAAAGAAATAATGAATGGCGTTTTATTGCAATCCTCAAAATGTAATCCTAATAATTTACAAGCTTTAAAAACAACATCGTTGAATGTGGTCTTAGTTAATTTTGCCATGCTGATATTGCATCCGGAAAATTCACATTCAGCGAAACTGAAATTCGACAGATCTGCATTTGAAAAATCACAATTCAAAAAAATGCAATTTTCATACACGCCAAAAGGAAGCGTCTTTTCAATGAAATTTAATTTCTCAAATTTTTTATCTTCAAAATAATTGCTTTCCATGGAGAATCTTATTTAACATCATAATCCACCACCACTTTTTCTGTTGTTGGATGCGATTGACAAGTTAATATATAACCCGCTTCAATTTCTTCGGGCTCTAACGAATAGTTTACATCCATCTTTACTTTTCCTTCGATGAGTTTTGCTTTGCAGGTGCAGCAAACACCGCCTTTGCAGGCATAAGGGAGATCGGCTCCTTGTTGTAATGCAGCATCTAAAATGCTCTTGCTGTTGAATGCCAGATCAAAATCAAAACTTACACCATCGAGTTTAACGGTGATCTTACTTTTTGCTGAATGATCAATTGCTTGCAACTCGCGATTAACGACTAACGATTCACGTTTGTTTGAAGCAAACAATTCAATATGAATCTTCTTCGCATCAACATGCTGTGCAATTAAAAATTCCTTTGTGTTATGGATCATTTGTTCGGGACCGCAAATAAAGAATTCATCCATATTTTTTAACCCTATCAACTTAATTAATTCCTGCAATTTTTCGTCATCAATTCTTCCGTAATGAATGGCGGCATCTGTTTTTTCCCTGCTTAGAATATGAATGAGTTGAAAACGGTTAATGTATTTATTTTTCAATGCATCCAGTGCTTCTTTAAAAATAATAGACGAACGGTTTTTGTTTCCGTACACTAAAGTCACATGGCTGTTCGGCTCTGCTTCTAAAATAGTTTGGATGATGGAAAATACAGGTGTGATGCCGCTTCCCGCAGCAATGGCCAAGTAACTTTTTTGATGTGTTGCATCGATCGAGGTTGAGAATTTTCCTACAGGAGGCATCACATCAATGCAATCAGCAACTTGTAATACTTCATTTGCAAAAGTTGAAAAAATTCCGCCTTCGTTTTTTTTAATAGCAACCCGCCACTCGTTATGTAATGGAGATGAACATAAAGAATAAGAACGGCGAATTTCTTCACCATTGATTATTTTGCGAAGCGTAAGATATTGTCCGGCTTGATATTGAAATGTATTCTTTAATTCATCAGGGATATCAAATGCAACAGAAACACAATCGCCGGTTTCTTTTCTTATCTCTTTAATGAAAAGCGAATGAAAGTGCAATGACATGTTTGCAATCGTTTAATTCAAATCTTATTTCTTCAAACCACCAACCAAAATAGTGATCATATTTTCTTCTAATTCTTTACCGTTGATCTTTTGTTTGCTGCGGTGCCAGCTCTCAATACCGCTGATGGCGTGCAACATGATCAACACTGCTGTTGTGGAATCGATTTTCTTGATTTCTTTTTTCTTGATACCATCTTCAACAATAACTGCAAAGCGTTTGCGATAAGCACGGCGCTGTGCCTGAAAATTCGATAAGTATGGTTCAGATAAATATTTCCACTCACGATCGCTAACATACACTTCTTCAAAATTGTGTACCATGCCGCCAATCAAAAAGCGAACTATTTTTTCGATCTTTTGAAGGCTTGTTGTTTTTTCTGCCTCCACTTCATCCATCATTAAATTATAACGATTGGCAACATTGAAACATATCAAATGGAGTAATTCACTTTTGCTGCGGATATGGTTGTATAAACTGGCGGCTTCCACGCCAACTACTTCTGCCAGCTCTCTCATACTGGCAGCTTTAAATCCTTTTTCTTTAAACAGTTCCGCCGCTTTTCTAATGATCACATCTTTGCGGGTGCTGTTGTTTTCAGTTTTTATTCGTCCCATGATTTTTCAAATTTACGCTAACAAATGTTAGTACAAAAGAAGATTTTTGTTAGCCTGCATTCCTTTTTCATGGCATCGTCTCTTGCGTCGTTCCAAAGGAATCCCTTTGGGACACACTTGTACTTTCTTTTCTCTGTGCCGCATTTAGAGCTATTATTGTTTAAGCAATCTGTGTAAATCCTTTTAATCTGCTTCATTGGTGTTCCTTTTTGGGTTGAATGCTTTAGTTTCGCGACCGATACTAAAACATAAACTATGTCTTTGATTGTTGTTGGTTCAATGGCATTTGATGCGATTGAAACCCCGTTTGGTAAAAGCGATAAGATCGTTGGTGGTGCAGCTACTTATATTGCATGGTGCGCTTCTAATTTTACTTCTGTTAATCAGATATCTGTGATCGGCGGCGATTTTCCGCAGGAAGAACTAGATGCTTTAACAGCACGTGGTGTGTCATTGGATGGTGTGGAGATCAAGAAAGATGAGAAATCTTTTTTCTGGAGTGGCCGTTATCACATGGACATGAATTCACGGGATACTTTGGTTACAGAATTAAATGTACTGGAACATTTTAAACCTGTTGTGCCCGATAGTTATCAGGACAGTGAGTTTTTGATGCTGGGAAATTTAACGCCTTCTGTTCAAATGAGCGTGATCAATCAAATGAAAATTCGCCCTAAATTAATTGTAATGGATACCATGAATTTGTGGATGGACATTGCCATGGACGATCTGAAAGAACTCTTGAAAAAAGTAGATGTGTTGATGGTGAATGATAGTGAAGCCAGACAATTAAGCGGTGATTTTTCTTTAGTTCGTGCAGCAAAAACTATTTTGAAGATGGGCCCCAAATACCTCATCATCAAAAAAGGAGAACACGGTGCATTATTGTTTCATGATGGTAAAGTTTTCTTTGCGCCTGCATTGCCTTTGGAAGAAGTGTTTGATCCAACCGGTGCAGGCGATACTTTTGCCGGCGGCTTTATCGGTCATATTGCAAAAACAAAAGACATTTCTTTCGAGAACATGAAAACAGCTATCATCGTGGGAAGTGCGATGGCAAGTTTTTGCGTAGAAAAATTCGGGACAGAACGTTTGAGAGAGATCACCAAAGCCGATATGGACGAACGTTTGAAAGAATTTGTTCAATTGGTGAATTTTGATATAGACCTGAGCGAATAGAAATAAATTTTGCACCAATTCAAATTGATTCTATTTTCGCAACGCAATGAACAAGTCAATGAAACATACAAAGAACATAAAGAAGATCATCTCAACCGGAGAAGACGCTTAATGTTTTATGTACAACAACCATAACTAACTGAAGGCCTTCTCCAAAACGAGGAGGCTTTTTTGTACCCCCATCCCCTAAAGGGGAGAAGGAAAAAATTATTATTAACTAAAACACTCCCTTTAGGGAGAAGGAGGGTAAACAAAATGAAAGTGGCCGTAGTTGGAGCTACCGGTTTAGTTGGCTCAAAAATGTTACAGGTATTGGCAGAAAGAAATTTTCCGGTAACGGAATTAGTTCCCGTTGCATCTGAAAGGTCAGTGGGTAAGGAAGTAGAATTTAAGGGAAAGAAATATAAGGTGGTAAGCATGGCAGAAGGTATTGCAGCAAAACCGGCGGTAGCCATATTTTCAGCAGGTGGTGGTACATCGTTGGAATGGGCACCGCAATTTGCAGCAGCAGGAATTAAAGTGATCGATAATTCTTCTGCATGGAGGATGGATCCCACAAAAAAATTAGTGGTTCCTGAAGTGAATGCTGATGTATTGACCGCAGACGATTTTATTATTGCTAATCCTAATTGTTCAACTATTCAAATGGTAGTTGCATTGATGCCCTTGCATCAGAAATATAAAATAAAAAGAGTGGTGGTAAGTACTTATCAAAGTGTTACAGGAACAGGTAAGAAAGCCGTTGATCAATTATTCAATGAAAGAAAGGGTATAGAAGGAGAGATGGCGTATAAATATCAAATTGATCTGAATGTGATTCCGCAGATCGATGTCTTCTTGGACAATGGTTACACTAAAGAAGAGATTAAAATGGTGAAAGAAACATGCAAGATCATGAAAGATGATTCTATTCGTGTTACTGCAACAACCGTTCGTATCCCTGTTGTTGGCGGTCACAGCGAAAGTGTGAACGTAGAATTCGAAAATGAATTTGTCCTGAGCGAAGTGAAGGATCTGCTTAGCAAAGCACCGGGAGTTATTGTGCAGAATGATGATGCTTCTCAGTTATATCCGATGCCATTGTGGGCACATGAAAAAGATGAAGTGTTTGTAGGAAGGTTGCGCAGGGATGAAACTCAGGCAAAGACTTTGAACATGTGGATCGTGAGTGACAACCTTCGCAAGGGCGCTGCTACCAATGCTGTTCAGATAGCAGAATATATGTTGAGCGAAGGATTATTATAATTTTTAAATTTGGGTTAGTGAATAAAGGAGATGAGTACGATCATCTCCTTTTTATTTGCAAAATAATTTTTATCGCAATCCGCTTCGAACAGCCAACTTTGTTGTTGATTTTTAATAAATGAACATCCATACTTTTAAAGCACTCAGCAGCCGCAATTATCGGTTATATTTTTCAGGACAATGTATATCCCTGATAGGAACATGGATGCAGCGAACTGCTGTGTACTGGCTGATATATGCGAAAACGCATTCTCCATTTATGCTCGGTGTTGCGGTATTTGCAGCACAATTCCCTTCATTTTTATTTTCTCCTTTGGGCGGTGTTGTATCCGACAGATATAACCGATACAGGGTAATGCTTATTACACAAACAGCTTCTTTAATTCAGGCTGTTTTATTAACTGTGTTGGTCCTATTTTTTCAATATACTGTTTGGGAAATATTATCGCTGAGTATACTGCTCGGAATTATTAATGCTTTTGATGTTCCTGCCCGTCAATCGATGGTGAATGAGATGATAGATAATAAAGATGATCTTCCTAATGCTATTGCACTTAATTCATCTATGGTTAATCTGGCAAGATTGATCGGTCCTGCAATTTCCGGGATTGTGTTAGAGAAACTTGGCGCAGGAACCTGTTTTCTGATCAATGCTTTTAGTTTTACGGCAGTCATTATATCACTGTTATTAATGAATCTTCCGAAATTTATTCCGCAACAGCATTCCAAAAAAATAATAAATGAATTTAAAGAAGGATTGAAATATTTAAGACAAACTCCTTCTATCGGCTTCATTATTTTAATGCTGGCATGTGTGAGTTTATTGGTGCTGCCTTTCATCACCCTGCTTCCGATCTATGCTAAAGTTATATTCAAGGGGAATGCAGCAACATTTGGTTATCTCAACAGTGCTATCGGACTTGGAGCAGTAGGTGGTGCTTTTTTCTTAGCTTCCATAAAAACAGGCACTGACTTGAAAAAAATATTATTCATTAATCTTTTGATCTTTGGTGCAGGATTGATTTTGTTTTCACATATAAATAATCTGCCGATAGCTTTGTTTTTTGCGATGATAACTGGTTTTGGAATGATGTCGCAAACAACGGTGAGCAACACGATCATTCAAACAAGTGTTTCTAAAGAAATGAGGGGAAGGGTTATCAGTTATTATGCAATGGCTTTTTTCGGAATGCAGCCTATCGGAGGATTATTGATCGGAACAGTTTCGCATTATGCAGGAGCACCTTATACTATACTTGCAGAAGGAATTGCAGCGATATGCATTGCTTTTATATTTTTGCCTTTTCTTCGAAAAGATATTTTGAAAGAAAAGGATAAAATAGAATTGATAGAATTAGAAGATTCATCTGTCATCATTGAATAGTAAATGAAATGGAAAAAAATAACAATCAGCAGACAGCACTCTTAATAATGGATGTTCAGGGCGCTACCGTAAAAATGTTAAATGACGAAACAGGCTTTCTTCATTCAGTTAACAAAGCAATCAATCATGCACGTGCCAATAACATCCCTATAATTTATATAGTGGTGGGATTCAGGAAAGGATATCCGGAAGTGAGCCGGAATAATAAATCTTTTACCGTATTGAAAGGTGGCACGATGAATCTTGATAATGAAGAGTCATACAAAATTCATGAATCTATAGCACCTCAAAAAGGAGATATTATTATTACCAAAAAAAGAGTAAGTGCATTTACAGGCAGTGACCTGGAAGTGATATTACGTTCGCTGGAGGTAAAACATATTGTATTGACTGGTATCGCAACCAGCGGTGTTGTGCTCTCCACCTTGCGTGAAGCGGCAGATAAAGATTATGTAATAACAGTTCTTTCTGATTGTTGTGCAGACAGGGATGAAGAAGTGCATCGTGTACTAACCACTAAGATTTTTATTCGCCAGGCCGATGTGATGAATGTTGAAGAATGGATTCATTCATAAATTATATTCTTATTCAGGGGGTTTAATTCGCTTGCAAATTTCTAAAATTACAGTATGAAAATCAGGTTACTTTTTTCAATGATTTGCCTCAGTATGTTCGGTTCAAACGTATTCAGTCAAAATCATTCTTTCGATCAAAAATGGTGGAAGGAAGCGGTAGTATATCAGATCTATCCCCGCAGTTTTAAAGACAGCGATGGTGATGGTGTGGGTGATTTGAAAGGAATCATCTCAAAATTAGATTATATCAAAAGTTTAGGAGTAGATGTTGTTTGGTTGAATCCTATTTACAGTTCACCAAATGATGATAACGGTTACGACATCAGCGATTACCGTAATATCATGAAAGAGTTTGGTACTATGGAAGACTTTGATGCATTATTAAAAGGAATGCATGAACGCGGAATTAAATTCGTGATGGATGTAGTTGTCAATCACAGCAGCGACGAACATGAATGGTTTAAACAATCACGCAGTTCAAGAACAAATCCATATAGAAATTATTATCATTGGTGGCCCGCAGAAAAAGGCGAACCACCTTATCGTTTCAGTCAATTCGATGTTCATCGTAATGCATGGAAATACGATTCATTGACTAATGCGTATTACCTGCATTATTTTTCTATCAAGCAACCCGATTTGAATTGGGAAAATCCGCAAGTGCGAAAAGAAGTTTTTGATATGATGAATTTCTGGGCAAAAAAAGGAGTGGATGGTTTCAGATTGGATGCATTTCAATTTGCTTGCAAAGACACAACATGGCCTGTTTTTCCAAAAGAAGATTACCCGAAAGATTTTATAAAATATCATGCAATGGTTGAACCCATACATAGTTATTTGAAAGAAATGTATGATAATGTTTTGAGTAAATATGATGTAATGAGTGTTGCTGAAGGCGCCGGCAGGAATTTTCAAGACGCACATGATCTGGTGGATGCTGATCGTAACGAGTTGAATTTAGCGTATGCATTTGATCCGATCGATGCACGTTGGTCAAAGGATTATAGCATGCTGAAGATGAAAAAAATATTTTCGAAATGGGATAGTGTTTTTGAAAACAAAGGTTGGTTAAGTATTTTTTTGGCAAATCACGATAATGCAAGATTGGTGAGTCGCTTTGGCAATGATGAACCTCAATACAGAGAAGTCTCTTCAAAAATGTTGACTACATTTTTATTAACTATGCGCGGCACGCCTTTTTATTATAATGGCGATGAGTTGGGAATGACGAATATTAGATTCAATAAAATTGAAGATTACAAAGATATTGCTGCTTTGAATGGTTATAAATATGTGCAAAGTATTAACGGCGATACAAGTAATTACATCAGTTTTTTGAAAGAAAATGGAAGAGATAACGGACGTACGCCGTATCAATGGAATACGAGTCTCAATGCGGGTTTCGGCAATGGCAACCCCTGGTTATCCGTAAACCCAAATTATAAAACAATTAATGCAGAAGCAGAAGAGAACGATGCCAACTCTTGTTTGAATTATTTTAGAAAAGCAATTCAGCTTCGTAAACAAAATAAAGTATTGGTGTATGGTAAATATGAATTGATTGATGCGGATAATCAAAAAGTGTATGCTTATACCAGAGAATTGAACGGAAAAAAAATTATTGGTTGTGTTAAACTTCACAAAAGAAAACACTTCATTCAAAACAACACTTGATATCAGTCATTCAAAAATATTGCTATCCAATTATTCAAATGCATCCAAAAATAAAGAACTGAAACCGTACGAAGCAGTGGTATATGAACTGCATTAGAAATAAAATCATAAATTACTTTTCTTTTCATCACCTAACGAAAATATCATGAATAAAAAACTTGCCTTGTGGTCAATAACGGTTGGTTTGGGCGGATTTCTTTTTGGATTGGATGTAGCCGTTATATCCGGTGCAGAACAAGCCATTCAAAAATTATGGGGATTAAGCGACTGGATGCATGGAACTGCGATTGCTATGGCATTGTACGGCACAGCCTTTGGTGCAGCCTTGGGAAATATTCCTGCCAATAAGATCGGTCGTAAAAAAACATTGATCTGGATCGGTATCTTATTTTTTGTGACTTCGATTGGTGCAGCATTATCAACCGATGTTTATTTATTCATGTTCTTTCGATTTGTAAGTGGATTAAGCATTGGCGCATCTTCTGTTGTTGCACCGGTTTATATTTCAGAAATCGCTCCGCCAAAATATCGTGGAAGAATGGTGATCTCTTTTCAATTGAATGTTGTTGCAGGTATTTTGATCGCTTACTTTTCAAACTATTTATTACAAGGCGTTGGCGGTACAAATGATTGGCGCTGGATGTTAGGTGTAGTGGCTATTCCATCATTGGTATTTTCGACATTAATGTTATTCACTCCCGAAACACCAAGATGGTTGGTGTTGTATAAAAAAGATGATGAAGCTGCAAAAAAGGTTTTAGCTATTACCGGTGAAGCAACCGATCATATCATCGAAGACATAAAGAATTCTGTTTCATCAACCAAAGAAGCATTGTTCAGCAAAAAATTCATTAAACCATTGATGCTTGCATTTTTAATTGCATTCTTTAATCAAATGTCCGGCATCAATGCCATTATTTATTTTGCCCCAAAAGTTTTTCAAATGGCGGGTATAGAAAGAAATGGCGCATTATTATCAACAGTTGGTATTGGTGTCATCAATTTAATATTTACAATCACAGGTTGGTATTTGATTGATCGTTTTGGTCGCAGAACTTTAATGTTCATTGGCTCATTCGGATATATTCTTTCACTTTCATTAATTGCCATTTCATTTAACGGAACCGATCACAGCATGATCGTATATTATGTTTTTCTTTTCATCGCATCGCATGCAGTTGGACAAGGTGCAGTTATCTGGGTATTCTTATCAGAACTCTTTCCAAACTCTGTTCGTGCCAGCGGAACTTCATTCGGTTGTTTAACGCATTGGGTGTTTGCAGCCCTTGTGGCGCAAGTGTTTCCATACTTCGCCGCCAATGTTTCAGGTGCATATATTTTTGGATTCTTCGCTTTCATGATGGTATTGCAATTGTTGTACGTTTGGAAACTGATGCCCGAAACAAAAGGTATGGCTTTAGAAGATATGGGTAACAATATTGTTTTGCATTAGATTTTTTTGAAACAAACTAATTGCTGCTATGAATCTTCTGTTGCGTCGTTCCAAAGGAATCCCTTTGGGACACACTTCGACGTTCCGATTTTCATAGCAGCATTTTTATTAATTCTGTTTCCGTTTGAGTAACTTTATATTGAATTAATTTTTTACTAAAAATTAAACATTGCTTTTATTATCCGCACAGCAAATTCAGGAATGGGATGCATTTACTATGCTGCATGAACCGATTCAGTCAATTGATTTGATGGAAAGGGCTGCAGAACGTTGCGTAGATTGGATATCAGGCAATCATTTCTCCGATAAAAAAATAAAAATATTTTGCGGAAAAGGAAATAATGGCGGTGACGGATTAGCAATTGCCAGATTATTACTTCGTAACAATTATGATGTTGAAGTTTATATTTTAGAATTTGGCGCAAAAGGAACTGATGATTTTCAGATCAATCTGCATTTGTTGCATCAGCTAACAACTGAAATTCATTTTATTCAATCATCAGAATTTATTCCTGTGATTGAGAAGAGTGATGTTGTTATCGATGCATTGTATGGTTCAGGTTTGAACAGGCCATTACAATTATTGAGTAAAGAAATTGTTGAACAGATCAATCAATCAGGTGCAACCATCATTTCTATTGATGTTCCCAGTGGTATGAGTATCGATAAAAGTTCGAAAGGAAATACCATTATTCGTTCAACACACACATTAACCTTTCAATCATTAAAACTTTGCTTTCTGGTTGCTGAAAATGCGGATCATTTTGGAGCCGTACATGTGTTGGATATTGGATTGCACCCCCAATTTTTGGAAAGAACGTATGCTGTTTTTGAAATGATTTCGAAACAGACGATTGTTGAGAATATCAAGCTGCGTAAGGATTTTTCACATAAAGGAAATTATGGGCATGCTTTGTTGATCGCAGGAAACAAAGGAAAAATGGGAGCTGCATTATTAGCTGCCAAAGCATGTTTACGAACTGGTGCAGGATTGGTAACTGCAAATATTTTACAGGAAGATCAATCAAGCATCAACACATTTCTCCCGGAAGCAATGACGTTAAACAGGGCATTAAAAAATTCTTATGATAACTATTCAGCTATTGGAATTGGTCCGGGTCTTGGAATAAAAAACGATGCACAAAAATTAGTATTAGAAGTGTTACAATTGTATAAAAAGCCAATGGTGATTGATGCAGATGCATTGAACATTATTTCAGAAAATAAAAAATTAGTAGAACTCATCCCTGAAGGCTCTGTCATTACACCGCATCCCAAAGAATTTGAAAGATTGGTTGGGGAATGTGAAAATGATTTTGACAGATTGAATAAAGCAATAGAATTATCAACCCAATATCCACTGATCGTTATTTTAAAAGGACATTATACTTTGATCGCGGTGAATGGCAAAGGTTATTTTAACAACACTGGTAATGCGGGTTTGGCAAAAGGCGGCAGTGGCGATGTGTTAACGGGAATGATCACTTCTTTGCTTGCACAAAAGTATCAACCGCTACACGCTGCATTGATCGGTGTTTATTTACACGGATTGGCTGCTGATCTTGCTTTGGAAAATCAATCAATTGAAAGTTTATTGGCAACCGATGTTATTGCTGCGATTGGCAAAGCGTTTAATTATTTGAGAGATTGATCATCCTTCAATTCCCCTGTTCAAAAATTCAATGAAAGGTTGTAAAGCTTCAAATGCTGCAACAATTTTCTTGGTTAAATTTTTATCTGTAAGATCGGCATCAGTTAATGACGCTGTTGCTAACCAGCTTTTTAATTTGATATATTGAATGGCAGGATTATCTTTTTCGTAACCTTTTGGTTCGCGGGTCAAAGATGTTTCATCAGATATTTCCAAACCTTTATACTGCGCCACAAATTTTTTATTCTTGATGATCTTGGAGAATTCATCAAAACAATAATCGATCTCCTGTCTTACTTTTTTGACCACATCAGCATCGGGCATCCATAGTCCACCCCCAACAAAAGCACGGCCGGGTTCACAATGAAAATAATATCCCGCAACAATTGCTTTCTTGCCGCCTTTGCTAAAACTCGCACCCAGATTGGTTTTGTACGGACTCTTGTCTTTGCTGAAACGCACATCACGATTGATTCTAAACATACAATCCTTTGCTGTTAACGTTGCAATGGTTTCATCTTTCTTTCCGAATTGCTGAATTATATTATTTACCAATTTAGCAAAATCTTCTTTCGCTGCTTCATACAGTTTTCTGTTTTTATCAAACCATTCTTTGCTGTTATTCTTCTTTAAATCTTTTAAGAATTTAATTGTTGATGGTTGTAACATGATTTTTTTATTGATTGACTAATTGAAGAAATTCATCTTCCGTAATAATTTTTATGGTATTTATTTTTTTTGCTTTTTCTAATTTGCTTCCGGCATCTTCACCCACCACCAGATAATTTAATTTTGCACTGACACCTGTAACAATTTTTCCGCCATGTTGTTCGGCCATTGCTTCTGCTTCGCTGCGTTTTAACTTGGCGAGTGTTCCGGTAAATAAAAATGTTTGTCCTGATAATCCTCCTGCAGCAATGGCTTCACGCTTTTCATTTTTAAATTGCAATTTTGCTTTCTGCAATTCACACAGCATTTCAATGTTCTGTTCATTATGAAAAAATTGAAAAATACTTTGTGCTACTTTCACACCAACATCTTCTAATTGTTTTAATTCTTCTTCTGATTTATGTTGAAGATCAAATAAATTCTCGATCGCATTGGCTAAAGTTTTTGCAGTGGTTTCGCCAACAAAACGAATGCCCAATGCATAGATCAAGCGATGCAATGGTTGTTGTTTGGATGCTTCAATTGCAGCTTGTAAATTATCAATAGATTTTTTTCCAAAGCCTTCAATAGTATTGAATGCATTAAAATCCAAATGATAAATACCGGGAATGTCTTTTAATAATTTCAATTCATAAAATTTGCGAACATTGGCTTCACCAAAACTTTTAATGTCCATCGCATCTTTACTCACAAAATGAATGATGCGTTCAACAACCTGGGCTTCACATTCAATATTGATGCAACGCCAAACAGCTTCTGTTTCTTCTTTGAATAATTTACTGTTACAAACAGGGCAATGTGTTGGGAACTCAATCTCTGTTTCAGTTCCATCACGCAGCTCGGGTAATGATTTAACAATTTGTGGTATCACATCACCGGCACGTTCTATTAAAACATGATCACCGATTTTCAAATCTTTTTCTTTGATATATTCTTCATTATGAACAGAAATACTTGAAACAGTTACACCGCCAATATATACAGGATTCAATTTTGCAACAGGGGTAACAGCTCCGGTTCTTCCTACCTGAAATTCTACATTAATTAATTTTGTTGTTGCTTGTCTTGCTTTGAATTTGAATGCAATGGCCCAACGAGGATGATGGGTGGTCATGCCCATTTTATCCTGCAATGTAAAGTCATTCACCTTCACTACCATACCATCAATTTCATAAGGTAATGTATCACGCATCTCTTCAAAATCGTGCACATGTTTAATTACTTCATCGATTCCCTGTACAACTAATTTTTCTTTTTGAGGAGAACGAAAGCCGCATTCCCACAGCATTTGCAAGGAAGAGTCGTGAGTGGTTAATCGTGAATCGCGAGTTCTTGAACTTGCGACTCCCGACTCCCGATTTACGTAATAGCTCACGTGATATAAAAATGCTTCCAATCCCCTTCTTGCCACTTCTCTCGGATCTTTCATTCTCAAACTTCCGCTGGCTGCGTTACGCGGATTGGCTAAAGCAGATTGCCCTTGTTCGGCCAACCAATCATTATATTTTGTAAATGATTTTTTACTCATGATCACTTCACCACGTATCTCAATTTGCTGAATGCCGTATTCTGAAAAAGGTGCTGACAAAGGGATGGAACGGATCTGCTTGATGTTGTTGGTAATGTCTTCACCTTCTACACCATCACCTCTTGTTGCTGCACGTATTAAAATATCATTTTCATAGATCAATGAAATGCTGGCACCGTCAAACTTTGGTTCAATGCAATATTCGATCTTATCCAAACCTGTTAACTCTTTTGCTTTTCTGTCCCAATCAATTAAATCATCAGCATTATAACTATTCTCCAAACTCAACATGGGCACCAAATGTTGCACTGTTTCAAAACCTGTATTCAGGCTGCTTCCTACGCGTTGTGTGGGAGAATCTTTGGTGATGAGTTGCGGATTTTCTTCTTCGATCTTTTCTAATAATTTATATAATTGGTCGTATTCAAAATCACTTACCAATGGATCGTTCATTACATAATATCTGTATTCGTGAAATCGTAAAACTTTTCTCAGCGATTCAATAGCAACAGAAACATTCTTTTTTTCAGTTGATTGTAATAACTGTTCTGATAATTTTTTTATTTGTAAAGTTTGCTCCTGCGTGTACATAAGAAATATTAGGCTATAAAATTAATACCATCACCGACTTTCAAAATTTTTATTATTGTGTAAAATATACACAATTAAATAAAAGCTGTACCTTAACATTACGATTAAGTCTTTTGTTTTTACGAAAGGATATTATTTAATTTGCTGCCATGACGAAAAAAGTTACGAATAGCGTATTTGCAACGCATGCTCCGCACCTTATCAAAGACGCTGTAAAGCTGATTGCTTCTTACCCTAAAATGCCCATTACGGTTGACTGTGTGATCTTCGGTTTTGAAGAAAGCGAGTTGAAAGTATTATTGATCAGAAGTGATCTGGAAATGTATAAAGGCTTTTGGTCTTTATTAGGCGATAATGTAAAAGACAATGAAGAGTTAGATACTGCCGCGTATCGGATTTTAAAAGAAAGAACAGGGATGAATGATGTATATCTTGACCAGGTACGAGCTTTCAGTCATCCAAAACGACATCCCGGCGGCAGAGTAATTACATTAGCGTATTGTTCGTTATTAAATATTCAGCATCATGAATTAAAGATCTATGCAAACGAATTGCATTGGCATAGTTTTTCTTCTATCAAAGAAATGGCATTTGATCATAAAGAAATTTTAGATACTTGTCACACCTGGTTACAAAAAAGAATACAGGAACATCCTTTGGGATTTAATTTGTTGCCCGATAAATTTTCTTTGCGCGAATTACAAAATTTATATGAAGCCATATTGGGTGTTAGTTTAGACAGAAGAAATTTCCGTAAAAAATTCGCATCAATGGATCTGCTGATCGATGTAGGAGAGATGGAAGAAGATGTGCCGCACCGTCCCGGAAAATTATACAAATTCAATTTTGAGAAATACGAGAAGAACAAAAGGAAATGGATCGGCATCGATTTTTAAATGCTGCCGCCTTCAACCAAAAGAGATTCCTGAATTAATTCTGACGTTGTAGTTTCTCCTGCAAGGCAGGCAAGCATTTTGCCGAAAGCAAGTTTCCCTAATTTATAGCCGTTTGTTTCAATATAAGTAATCTCTGGAAAGAAAAGTTTAGGAAAGAAACCATTGCTGATAGCAATCACAGCAATATCGTTCGGCACTTTCAAATGCATTTCCTGCAAGGTTTTCATAACTCCGGTCAGCGTTTCATCGCTCATGCAAAAAACAGTATCGGGTTTGTTCTTTGATCGGCAATATTTGTAACAGACATTCCTTGCCTCTTCGGCTGAAGATACATGCTCAATAATGAGTTTTGTGTCATCATTTTTATTCTGAAATTCAGACTTAAATGCAGCTTCTCTTTTTTGGGTGATGGAATGATCCTTGTCACCGAAAATGGCCAACACATTTTTCTTTTTTTTCTGAATGATTTTCTTTGCTGCAATGATAGCGGCATCTGCATCAGCAAAACATACTTTATTGCATAAAAGGTTGGAAGGAACCTTATCAAAAAAAACAACAGGAGTATTAAATTCACTGAAGCGGATAAAGTGTTCTATGTCTTTTGTTTTTGGAGAAATGCAAATGAATAATCCCATTACTCTGTTTTGACGGCATAATTTAAAATTATCCATTTCAATCTGAGGGTCATCACCGGATTGTAAGATCATTAATGAATATCCGTGCAGCCGACTTTCTTCTTCTACTGCCGAAATAAAACTTTCGTAGAAATAATTGGAAATATGCGGCACGATCAATCCAAAAATTTTGCTTTTGCTTGTTCTTAAATTGATAGCATTTGCGTTTGGCTCATAATCAAGTGTTTTGGCCAAATCCATTACCCTTTGCTTTGTTTTACAGAAATATCAGGATGATCTTTTAAAGCCCTCGATACCGTTGAAATACTTAAACCAAGAACTTGAGATATTTTTTTAAGGGTAATAGTGGTCATATTCCATGAAATTGAGGATAATTTACGTGAGTTTAAGAAAACAACAAGAAAATTTAGAAACAGAATTGAACCGCAATTCATTTTAATCTGAATAGTTTTATTCAATACCACTTCGATACTCATTCAGTCATCCTTCTTAGGTTACCGAAATGGATACCTTGTAATCTCCGTTTTGTTTTGAAGAAAGAAGTACTAACAGTCTTATCTGTACTTTTTAAGCTATTACTGCGCTATTGCGAGTTTACCAATACATAAGAGATTTTCTGCAAGATTTGTCATGTTGCAAGATTTTGAAGGATACAAAAGAGATAGTTGAACCGGGATTAAAGGCAGATGAATGAATATATAATCCAAATATAAAGTACCTATAAACCAGTGATAAGCTACCTTTAAACTACCCTTAATTAGGGTAGCTTATAGGTGGCTTATGGGTAGCTTAAAGGTAGCTTATAGGTGGCTTATCTAAGAAAATATATCCTTTCTATCTTATCTCTGAAAATGGAGAAACCTCTATAAGAATTGACAGTTGGGCATTAGATTATAGGTTACTATAAGCTATAATTCATCTTTTACTTGATAAATGAATAGGAAACAAATATTTAAAAATTGCCTGTAAAAGACTCCTGCTCAGGGGTGTTAGTATTAGAGGTAACCCATTTTTTAAAAAAAGAGCTAAAACTTTTCCACCGCAACCATTTTCGCAAACGTTTGCAGTACTAAATTGTTAAACAAATTAACGATTGATGCAGCTTTTAGGATAGATTTAATGCCATAAATCAAACTTAAATTTTTAACTGAGAAATAATATACTGTTTGTCTCGTTTTTGAACTTTCGGGATGAACAACATTTTTTAGTAAAAATTTTTGTTGTTTGTTTATCATCTTAACACTAAACGTTTGTTTATGAACTTAACGACACTTGCCAAAGGTATGCTATACCTATGCTTGGCATTCCTCTCCACAACGGCATTAGCCCAAAACAAAGTAATTACCGGTAAAGTTACAGATGCAAAGGATGGATCGGCCGTTCAAAGTGCGTCGGTGCTTGTTAAAGGTGCCAAATTAGGTACTCAAACTGCACAGGACGGAACTTTTAAATTGTCAGTTCCTTCAGATGCAACTACAATTGTTATTTCTTCCTTAGGATTCGGTACCCAAACGGTAAGTATCCAGGGAAAAACTTCTGTAGAGGTAGGTTTAAAAGCAACAAGCGATCAATTAGGTGATGTTGTTGTGATCGGTTACGGTACAGCACGTAAAAAAGATGTAACAGGTGCGGTTGCTTCTGTTCAGGCAAAAGATTTTAATCAGGGCATCGCTGCGGCTCCTGACCAATTACTTCAAAATAAAGTAGCGGGTGTGGAAATCACACAAACCAATGGTCAGCCCGGTGCTGCAACTACCGTTAAGATCAGAGGTAACAACTCTATCCGTGCAGTAAACAATCCTTTATATGTTGTTGATGGTGTTCCTTTAGATGGAAGATCTGCAAGACCGAATCCGGGAAACCCTGCATACGGTGGTGCTACTCCTGATGGAAACCCTTTAACTTATATTAACCCTAACGATATTGCGAGCATTGATGTATTGAAAGATGCGTCTTCAGCTGCTATCTACGGTTCTCGCGGTGCAAATGGTGTAATTGTGATCACTACAAAAACCGGTTCTTCTGGTCCTGCTAAATTAGAGTTCGGTACAAGCTGGGGTGTGAATGCAGGTTATATGAAAAAATTTGATGTATTAAACGCCGGCGATTTTAGAAGTGCTTTGGCTAAATATAAAGTGACCGGTCAAGATAATGGCGCCAGTGTTGATGCATTTAAAGAATTGGAAAATTCAAAAATGTCTCAGAACTACAACCTCGCTTTCAGCGGTGGTAATGAAAATGGAAAATTCCGTGCTTCATTCATGGGATCTTCTACAAACGGTATCATTAAAAATTCAAGCTTAGATAAGTATGTCGCTAATATGAGCGGGACATACAAATTCTTAGATAAGAGATTGACCTTAGGTTTTAATGTAACCACAGGTCACACTACTGAAAGTTTAGTACCTGTTTCCAACACACCGGGTTCTGTTGGTAACTTGATCAGTTCTATTTTACAATGGAATCCTACCACTAAAATGACAGATGCAAGCGGTAACTATGTTTATCCTGCAAACGGTTCCGGTAATCCTTTGGCTATGTTGGCTTCCGTTTCTGATATAGCATCTGTGAACAGTGTATTAGGAAGCATGTCTGCTTCATACAAAATTTTGGATAACTTGGAATACAAATTCCTCTATGCAGTTAATAATAGTGTTGGTAGCAGATTGACCAATGACTATGGTTTTGTTCAGGGTGTTTCGGGCTTATCCGGTTTGGGATACGGTGCTATTTCAAATGCACGTTTAAGTTCTCAAACATTTACACATACTTTAAATTACAAAGCTAACCTTACCAATAAATTGCATTTAGATGCGATCGCAGGCTTTGAGTATTGGAAATCTGATTATTCTAATAATTCATTCTCTGCTTCAGGATTTAATACCAACCTGACTCAGGCTACCTTTATCGGAATACCTTATACCAATATGTTACAGGATGGTAATACGCAAAATGTACCTTCTACTTATGTTGATCCAACAGTTGAATTACAATCTTATTTTGGCAGAGCAGTATTGAACTATTCTGACAAATATATTTTGACTGCTACCATCAGAGCTGATGGTTCAAGTAAATTCGGTGCTAATAATAAGTACGGTTACTTCCCTTCCATTGGTGCTAAATGGGCCATCATTAATGAAGATTTCATGAAGAACAGTAAGGTCTTCTCTAATTTGGATTTAAGAGCTTCATGGGGTATCACCGGTAACCAAGAGTTTCCTGCCGGTGCTTCTCAGGAACAATTTTATTTCAACTCATTTAACAACGCACAACAAAGTAATGTTGCAAACCCTAATTTGAAATGGGAACAAACCAATTCATACAATATCGGTTTGGATTTCTCTACAAAGAGTGGTAAATTCTGGGGTAGTGTAGATTACTACAGCAAGAACACAACAAATATACTTTTCCAAAGCACAGCCATACAACCGGCACCTGCTTCTATCTACTTTATCAACCTTCCAGCAAACTTAATGAACAGCGGTGTTGAATTAAGTTTGGGAATGAATTTGGTGGATCATAAAGATTTCACATGGGATTTGAATCTGAACTATTCTTACAATAAGAATAATTTGAAGAACTTCACTCAAAACGGACAAAATATCCTGATCCAAACAGGTCAGATCAATGGTCAGGGTGTATCAGGTACATTGGCTCAGGCAATCACCAACAACCAACCTGTTGATGTGTATTATCTGAAAAAATTCGGTGGATTTGACGCTACAGGTGCTCAGATCATTGGGGCAAATCCGGGTTTTGCAGGAGATCCTAACCCACACAATAACTACGGTATCAGTACTACTTTGAAATATAAGAAGATGAGTTTAGTTATTAATGGTGGTGGAGCAGGCGGTTATTTGATCTATAATAACACAGCTACCAGCGTAACCAATATTGCCGGTATCGCAAACGGAAGAAATATTGATAAGAATGCTTACAACTCTGCAGAAAATCCTGCAACAAGTGCTGTGGGTGCTTCTACAAGGTTCTTAGAAAGCGGCAATTACTTTAAAATAAGAAACGTTTCTTTTGCGTATCATTTCGGCAATGCAGGAAAATATGTGAAAAACCTGAATGCTTTTGTAACTGCTAACAATTTATTGGTGATCACTAAATTCTCAGGATTTGATCCGGAAGTGAATATTGATAAGAGCAACAACAATTATCCTTCAAGATCAATTGAGTATATTCCTTATCCAACCGGCAGAACAATTTCATTCGGTCTAAACTTTTCTTTATAATTCAATATAAAATTTAAACGTATGATAAAGTATAAAAATCTTAAACTATACGCTCTTCTTCTGGTTACGGCTGTGAGCTGTACAAAATTAGATGAGCATTTAAACAGCACTTTGACCAACAGTCAAACAGCGAATGCCTTAGGTAGTGCTGGTGTAGGCTTATTGTTAAGCGGTGCCTACTTAGATCTGGGTGGCCCTTTTACAGGCCAGGATCAAGTATTCTCTTTGGAAGAGAACTCTTCAGATGAATCTTTAGTGCCTACCAGAGGCGGTGACTGGGATGATAACGGTGTATGGCGTGTTATTCATAACCATACCTGGAATGCAGACCACGGTCAGGTTTTGACAGTGTTTAACAATTTAAATAAGCTCAACTTTGATGCAACCAATGTGTTAGGATTCAGTCCTTCAGCACAACAGGCAGCTGAAGCAAGGTTCTTAAGAGCATTTTCTTTGTATTATCTGTTAGATATTTACGGCCAGTTCCCTGTTAGGAATCCGGGAGACAATTTATTGAATGCGCCTACTGTTATGACAGGTGCAGCAGCAGCACAATTCCTCATCACTGAATTAACAGCCGCTATTCCGGCTATGGCTGCTACTGGTCCTTCCTCTCAGGCAACACAGGCTGCCGGTAAAGCACTGTTGATGAAAGTATATTTGAACAGAGGCGCTTGGGCTAACAGAGCAGCTCCAACCTTCTCTGATGCTGATATGCAACAAGTAATAACACTCGGTAACAGTATCATCAATAGCGGCAATTACAGCTATGGAACTGATTATTTCAGCGCTTTTGGAGTAAATAATATTTCATCTAAAGAAGATATCTTAATTTATCCAAATGCTTCAGGTGTACCTGCTAATAATAGCGGACCTCAGGCTCTTTGGTGTATGACTGAACATTATAATCAGGAAACTGACTATAATCCTAATGCAGGATGGAATGGTTTCTCTACTATCAGTGATTTCTATAACAGTTTCAGTACAGCAACCAAAAGTACAACAGCTACAAACGCAGCTAACAGAGTAGCTGGTTTCTTTACAGGTGTAGGTGCAACTAATAACCCTGATACTGCAATTGATACAAGATTAGGCGGAAGATATTATCCCGGTGTTACCAATATATCCGGACAAAGAGTTGGTTTCCAGGTTGGTCAACAATACAATGAAAAAGGTGTTGCAGAATTAGACAGAAAAGGAAATCCATTGGCTTTCGATCCGGCTATTGCTTCTACCATGCAGGAAACTGGTCCTAACTTGGAACTTACAGGTATCCGTGTAGTAAAATATCCTCCTGATTTTTCAAATGGTACAAAATATTATGAAGGACCTGCCGGTAACGGTATTGTGCTCATGCGTTATTCTGATGTAGTATTGATGGTTGCAGAAGCTTATCTGCGTCAGGCTACTCCAAACGCCGGACAAGCTTTATCTTTAGTAAACGCTTTAAGAACTGCAAGAGGTGCCACTGCATTACCTTCTATTAAATTAGTTGGTTCAGGTACAGTTCAACAAACATTGTACGATCCAAATGCATTATTAACTGAAAGAGGAAGAGAATTGTATTGGGAAAGAGGTAGAAGAACAGATTTAATACGTTTTGGAGTGTTCGGTCAGCTTTGGCAATACAAACCAACCGACGATCCTAAATACTTGTTATTCCCAATTCCTAATCAGGCATTGGCAGCTAACCCTAATTTAACTCAAAATCCCGGTTATTAATTTTAGCGCAATCTGTTATTTTATATTCTAATTTTGAAGCAAGGTCAATATAATTATTGACCTTGCTTTTTTCTTATAATACCTAAACCTTTTTTGATGCGCTTGTTTAACAGATACTTTTTTTTATCCGCATTTGTTTTTTTCTTTTCCTGTAAATCAAAACAGGAAAAGGCATTGTTTGAGTTGGTGGATAATTCCGGCATCAGTTTTAATAACGAAGTGAATGACGGTAAAAAAGAAAACAGCTTTTTGTTCCGGAATTTTTACAACGGAGGCGGTGTTGCAATCGGCGATATAAATAATGACGGATTACCTGATGTGTTTCTTACCTCAAACATGGGCAATAATAAATTGTACCTTAATAAAGGAAATTTCAAGTTTGAAGATATTTCAAAATCTGCCGGCATCATTGAAGATGACAAATGGAATACAGGTGTTGTATTTGCAGATGTGAACGGCGACGGATGGCTGGATATTTATGTTTGCTCATCAGGACACATGCCTACGGGTAACAGAAAAAATAAATTATACATCAATAATCATAATAACACATTTACTGAATCTGCTGCGCAGTATGGTTTGGATATCTCTGCTTACACAACACAAGTCTCATTCTTTGATTATGATGGCGATGGCGATCTCGATTGTTTCATGATCAACAATAGTCCTATTCCCGTTAATCAGTTAGAATTCGCCAATAAAAGAGATCTCTTAGAAAGTAAGTGGCCTGTTGGTGATTTTTTAAAAGGTGGGGGTGATCATTTATTCAGGAATGATAACGGCCATTTTGTTGAAGTAACACAAGCAGCAGGAATTCACGGAACACTCATCAGCTTTGGAATGGGTGTTTCGGTTGGCGATATTAACGGCGATGGATGGCCCGATGTATATGTATCTAACGATTCTTATGAAAGAGATTATTTATACATCAACCAGAAGAACGGAACATTTAAAGATGAGTTAGAAGATAAAATCCAGCACACCAGTTTCTCTTCGATGGGTGCTGATATTGCGGATATCAATAATGATGGTTATCCGGATATTTTCAATACAGACATGTTACCTCTATCGGATTACCGAATAAAAACAACAGGTGCCTTTGATGATATCGACATGTTTAACAGAAAGATAAAAGCGGGTTTTTATTATCACTATGTAAAAAATTGTTTGCAGTTAAACAGTAAGTCGGGAAATTTTACCGAGATCGGAAATTATGCAGGTGTTAGTGCGACTGATTGGAGCTGGGGTGCATTAATGTTTGATATGGATAACGACGGATGGAACGATATTTATGTTTGTAACGGTGTAAACCGCGATGTTACAGATCTTGATTTTATGAATTTCTTTGCCAATGATGTTATTCAGAAAATGGTGTTGACAGGAAAAAAAGATGAAGTGGATCAGGTCTTGAAAGAAATTCCGCGAAATGCCTTAAAGAATAAAGTGTACAGAAATGATCATCAGTTAAAGTTTACAGATATTGGCGATCAATGGGGCTTTACGCAACCTTCCTTTTCAAACGGCGCAGCTTATGGTGATCTGGATAATGACGGCGATCTGGATCTTATTATCAATAATGAAAATCAACCTGCATTTGTTTATAAGAACAATGCAAGGGAATTGAATAAGAATAATTATCTCGGCGTTTTCTTAAAAGGGAAAGGCAAAAATACTTTTGCAATTGGAAGTAAGGTTCAGGTTTATGCCAATCAGCAGATGTTCACAAGAGAAGTTATTCCGAGTCGTGGCTTTCAATCATCGGTTGATTACAAACAGATCATTGGATTAGGCACCATAAAAGATATTGATTCAGTGGTTATCACATGGCCGAACAGAACAATCAAAAAAATCATTCATCCTAATATCAATCAGGTACTCACCATTCAGCAGGATGATGAAAAGGAAAAGATGATTGAAAAAGAAACAATCCCATCTTCAACATTATTCACTCAAATAAAATCATCTTTCGATAAACACGAAGAAAATGAAGTGATCGATTTTTATACGGAAAGGAATATTCCCAGAATGTTGTCACGCGAAGGTCCGAAAGCGGCAGTGGGAGATGTGAATGGCGACGGACTCGAAGATGTTTTTATTGGCGGAACACCCGGTCATATTGGTCAGCTTTATTTGCAAAATGCCGATGGTTCTTTTACCAAGAAAGAAGAAAAAGCATTTCAGCAATTTGCATCCTTCGAAGATGTAGCTGTTATCATGTTTGATTGTGATCATGATGGTGATCTGGACCTATTGGTTTGTCCGGGTGGTAATAACAATGATATTAATACAAGAGAATTGCAATTGCGCTTATTTAAAAATGATGGCAAAGGCAATTTCACCATTGATGCAAATGCATTTCCAAATACATCCATGAATATTGCCGTGGCAGCAGTGAATGATTTTAATGGTGATGGATTTCCCGATCTGTTCATCGGTGCAAGAAATTATCCGAAAGTGTACGGAGCAGATCCCACAAGTTTTCTTTTTGTGAATGACGGCAACGGACATTTTACAGATATCGCAGCAACAAAAAATCCTGATATATCAAAAATAGGAATGGTCACCAATGCTGTATGGGCAGATGTTGTGGGTGATGCCGCAAAAGAATTAATTATTGTTGGTGAATGGATGACACCAAGAATATTCTCCTTTAAAAAAGATCATTTTGAAGAAGTAAAAAACAATTTAAATAATTTATTCGGATGGTGGCAAACCATTGCTGTTGCTGATGTTAATAATGACGGCAAACAGGATCTGATCATCGGGAATATCGGCGAAAATTTTTATTTGCAGCCCGATGAAAAAAATCCAGTGAAATTATGGCTAAATGATTTTGATCAAAACGGGATTTTAGATAAAGTACTCACATATACCATAGATGGAAAAGATAAACCGGTGGTGGTCAAGCATGATCTGGAAGAGCAGTTGCCATCTATCAAGAAAAATAATTTAAAACATGTAGATTATGCCAAACGGTCTATTCAGGAATTATTTTCAAAAGAATTGATCGAAAAAAGTGTAGTGAAAAAATTCAATTATTGCGCATCCATTGTAGCGATCAATAAAGGGAATGGAAATTTTGAGATACAAAAGCTTCCGTTGATGAGCCAGATGAGTTGTATCAATTCGTTTTATTGCACCGATATCAATCATGATGGCTTTGTGGATATTATTGATGGCGGAAACCAATTCGGATTCTTGCCGCAATACCAACGATTGGATGCCAACAGTGGTGAAGTATTGATGAATGACAGGAAAGGAAATTTTACAAGGACAGATCCATTTGAAACCGGATTGCATTTGCGTGGCGAAGTGAGGGATATTCAGAAAATAAAACTGAAAAAAGAAAACGCTTTATTGTTCCTGCAGAATAATGAATATCCTGTTTTATTTAAAATGAATGAAACGGGCAGTAAAAAGTAAAAACGAGTTGCATTGCTGCATAGTGGATAAAGCGTACAAGTGTCCAAAGGACTCCTTCGGAGAGTGACACAACCTGGAAACATAGCAGCACAACAGCCCGTAACATAAAAATGAATTTTGATTGATGTGTAATGATAAAATGATACAAAGATTTTCAACATACTTTATTTTTTTGATTCTATTCATGTCTTCGTGTAAACAAAAAGAGAAAGATGATTTCCTTTTTGAATCGATGCAGAACACGGGTATTGTTTTTAATAATAAAGTGCAGGATAATGATTCCATTAACATTTTAAACTATCGGAATTTTTATAATGGCGGCGGTGTTGCTATCGGTGATATCAACAATGATGGTTTAGCTGATGTTTTTTTTACTGCCAATCAGGGAAGCAATAAATTATTTTTAAACAAAGGCAATTTTAAGTTTGAAGATATTTCTGAAAAAGCCGGGTTTAAAGATAAGCTCCAATTCAGCACCGGTGTTGTATTTGCTGATGTGAACAATGACGGCTGGTTGGATATTTATGTGAGCAATGCAGGAAATATGAACAGCCCAGAATTGAGAAAAAATCAATTGTATATTAATAATCACGATCTCACTTTTACAGAACGTGCGGAAGAATATGGTTTGGCAAATGTTGGATATACAACGCAGGTAAGTTTTTTTGATTATGATATGGATGGCGATCTGGATTGTTTTATGATCAATAACAGTCCGATCCCCGTAAACAGTTTGGGTTATCCGCATCAAAGGGATCTGCCTGCAGATAAATGGCAGGTGCCTGATTATTTAAAAGGTGGCGGCGATCATTTATACAGAAATGATAACGGTCATTTTACAGAAGTAACACAACAAGCGGGCATTCACGGATCGTTAATGAGTTTTGGTTTGGGTGTTACTGTTGGTGATGTGAACGGCGATCATTATCCTGACATATATGTTTCGAATGATTTTTTTGAAAGAGATTATTTATACATTAATCAAAAGAACGGAACATTCAAAGATGAATTAGACAGCCGTGTGTTGCATACAAGTTATGCTTCGATGGGCGCAGACTTTGGTGATATCAATAATGATGGTTATCCTGATATTTTTACGACCGATATGTTGCCTGCGGATGATTATCGTTTAAAAACAACTTTAAGTTTTGATGATATTGATCAATTTCGTTTGAAAGAAAGAAACGATTTTCACCATCAGTTTTTACAAAACACGTTACAATTAAATACGGGCAACGGAAAGTTTATCGACATAGCTAATTATAGCGGCGTGAACGCATCTGAATGGAGTTGGGGTGCATTGATGTTTGATGCAGATAATGACGGCTTTACTGATCTCTATGTTTGTAATGGTATTTTCAGGGATCTGACGAATCAGGATTTTTTAGATTTCGATGCGAATGAAATAAGAGAGCGGATGATCGCAACCGGTAAAAAAGATCTCACCGAATTGGTCAATAAAATTCCATCGATCGCTGTGCCGAATAAAATGTTCCGCAATCTCGGCAATTTAAAATTTGCAGATCAGGGTGCAGCATGGGGCTTTACGCAAAATTCCTTTTCGAACGGTGCTGCTTATGGTGATTTGGATAATGATGGTGATCTGGATCTTGTAGTAAATAATGTAAATGAGCCTGCATTGATCTTTAAAAATTTAAGCAGAGAAAAAAATCATAACAATTATATCGGCATTACTTTAATTGGAAAAGATAAGAACCGATTTGCAGTAGGAAGTAAGATCATTGTATTTGAAGGAGACCAAAAATTAAGCAAGGAAGTGATCCCGAGCCGTGGCTTTCAATCATCGGTTGATTATAAACAAATAATCGGCATCGGAAAAAATACAAGCATTGATTCGATGATCATTTATTGGCCTGATCTCACATTCACAAAGATCATTCATCCTGAAATAAATAAAGTCCATACGATCACACAACCTGAAAAAGGCGAAAAAATAAAAGAAGTTGAAGCTGTTAAAAAAGAACCTTTATTGGTTGCAATAAAATCAAATTTTGATAAACACGAACAACCTGATTATACAGATTTTTATGCAGAACGTGCTATTCCGGAAATGTTGTCGCATCAAGGTCCCAAGGCAACTGTTGCAGATGTGAATGGCGATGGATTGGCTGATGTTTTTATCGGCGGCACTGCAACGCATTCTGGACAATTGTATTTGCAAACAAACAATGGGTTTCTAAAAAAGGAAATTCCTGAAATGAAACAGTTCATCGGATTTGAAGATGCTGCTGTTTTATTTTTTGATGCAGATGGCGATGGCGATATGGATCTGTTCATCGGTGCCGGTGGAAATAATATTACACCTGGCAGCAGAGAATTACAGAACAGATTATTCATCAATGACGGTAAAGGGAATTTTAAAATATCATACAATGCTTTTCCTTTAAATCAAGATAATATCGGTGCCGTTATTGCTTATGATTTTAATAAGGATGGTTATATGGATCTTTTTGTTGGTGCAAATTCTGTTTCTAAAGAATATGGCATTACTCCGCACAGTCATATTTATTTGAATAATGGAAAAGGATTGTTTTCTGAAATGCCTGAAAATAAACTAAGCGGTATCAATTCCGTTGGAATGGTGACAGGTGCAGTGATGTGTGATGTGGACGGTGATAAAGAAAAAGAATTAGTGATCGTTGGTGAATGGATGAGTCCGAGAATTTTTAAATTTCAAAAAGATCATTTTATTGAGATCAATTCTGATCTGAACAAATTATCGGGTTGGTGGCAAACGGTTGCTGCTGCTGATATAAATGGTGACGGGAAAGAAGATCTGATCTTGGGCAATCGCGGTGAGAATTTCAATTTAAGGCCCGATGAAAGGAATCCGATCAAAATGTGGTATGGTGATTTTGATGAGAATGGCAGAATGGATAAGATCATGAGTAAAACGGTTGATGGAAAAGATAAACCCGTTTTTATGAAACGCGATGTGCAGGATGAATTGCCTGCACTAAAAAAACAGAACCTGCATCATGCAGAATATGCAAAGAAATCTATGGATGAATTGTTCACGCATGAGCAATTAAAGAAGACGGTTGTAACGCAAATTAATTATGCTTCTTCCATAATTGCAATCAATCAGGGCAACGGAAAATTTACCATCCAACCATTGCCGCCCATGGCACAATTGTCTTCTGTAAAATCAATTGTTTGTACCGATCTGAATCACGACGGATTCAAAGACCTGATCGTTTGCGGCAATGAATTTAATTTTCAACCGCAGTTGGGCAGATTAGATGCCAATCCGGGCGAAGTATTCATCAATGATGGCAAAGGAAATTTCAGATTCTTGCCGTCAGATGCTTCAGGTTTGGAATTAAGAGGCATGGTGAGAGATGTTGCCGTGATTCCGTCAAATAAAGGATTGAATTTTTTATTTCTTCAGAATGATATGGTGCCTGTTTTATATCAATTACAAAAAAGTTTTTCATCCGGCAAAAAATAGAATTAGTGTTCATGAGTTTATTTATAAAAAATATCAGATCAGTTACAACAATAATTATTGTTAGTATTATTTCATCATGCAGCAATCACAAAACTGATCGGCCTGTGTTATTTGAAACATTAGATGCCGATAAAACAGGATTGCACTTCATCAATAAGCTTACGCCTACCGATTCTTTCAACATGTTTCATTATATGTACTTCTATAATGGCGCAGGTGTGGGTGCCGGTGATTTTAATAATGACGGAAAGATTGATCTGTTCTTTGCATCTAATCAGGGAGATAATAAACTGTATTTGAATGAAGGTGATTTAAAATTCAAAGATGTTACAGTTGATGCAAAAATACCGCAGGATAAAGGATGGAGTACCGGTGTTTCAGTGATAGACATCAATAATGACGGGCTATTAGACATTTATATTTGTAAGGTCGGAAATTATGAAACATTGCATGGAAAAAATCAATTGCTGATCTGCAAAGGAATCAAAAATGGTGTTCCTTATTATGAAGATGAAGCAGCACAATATGGTTTGGATTTTTCAGGTTTCAGCACGCAGGCTGTCTTCTTTGATTATGATGGTGATGGGGACCTCGATATGTTTTTATTGAATCATTCTGTTCATCAAAACGGAACATTTGCACCCCGTGATAATTTTTTAGGGACCTATAATGAATTGTCGGGCGACAGAATGTTTCGCAACGATGGCAACAACCATTTTACAGATGTAACAAAAGAAAGTAAGATCAACAGCTCTGCTATCAGTTATGGATTGGGCATTGCAGTGGCTGATATTAATTTAGATGGTTGGCCCGATTTATACATTGGTAATGATTTTCACGAAAATGATTATTTGTATATCAATCAGCACAACGGAACTTTTACGGAAGAAGGAAGTCAGCGCATGATGCATACCAGTCAGTTCTCCATGGGTGTTGATGTTGCCGATGTGAACAATGACGGTTATCCTGAAATTATTTCAATGGATATGCTTCCATCAGATCCGTACATGTTAAAACGCTCATTGGGTGAAGATGAATATGATATTTTTTATCACAAGATATCTGTTGGTTATAATTATCAATACACCAGAAATAATTTGCAATACAACAGAAAGAATGGTATGTTCAGCGAAGTAGGATTGTATTCAGGTGTGTATGCGACCGATTGGAGTTGGGCACCATTATGGATGGACTTTGACAATGACGGATTGAAAGATCTTTTTATTTCTAACGGCATTCCGAAACGGATGAATGATATGGATTATGTGAATTTCGTTTCTAATGAAGAGATACAGCAAAAATTGAGAGAAAACAAAATGGATGAAAAGGATATGGCATTGGTGAATAAATTTCCTGAAATAAAAATCCCGAATAAATTTTTTCTGAATAAAGGCAATTTATCTTTTGAAGATGCAGGTGCATCGATCAGTAATGACAAACCCACATTTTCAAACGGTGCAGTTTATGCCGATCTGGATAATGACGGCGATCTCGATGTGGTAGTAAATAATATAGATGATGCCGTGATGGTTTATGAAAATAAAAGCAACGATAAAAAAGACAAACCTTTTGTAGAAATTAAATTAAAAGGAGCTGCAAATAATATTAATGCGATCGGCGCAAAGGTTGTACTGTTTGCAAACAATGGAATAAGAACCTATGAAAAAAATCCTGCAAGAGGTTTTCAGTCAAGTATGGAAATACCATTGCATATAGGATTGGTCAATACAAAAGTCGATTCAGCATTTTTGATCTGGCCTGATAATTCTTTTCAATCCATCTCACTTTCAAATAAGGAATCACATATTTCATTCACGTATCAAAAAGGGTTACCAAAATTTGATTACGGAAAGATCACTTCACATTGGAAAAATGAAACAAAGCCAATGGAAGAGATCACAGTGCAAACCGGATTGAATTATGTGCATCATGAAAATCCTTTTATAGAATTCAATCGTGAATTCCTGATCCCGCACATGGTTTCAACAGAAGGCCCTGCATTAGCAGTTGCGGATATCAATCATGATGGATTGGAAGATGTGTTCATCGGCTCATCAAAAACTTTTCATAACGCCATCTTCCTGCAACAACCCAATGGAAAGTTCATTCAAACCAAACAACCATTGATGTTGTTGGACAGCATGATGGAAGATGTGGATGCGCAATTTATAGATGTAAACAATGATGGCAATCTCGATCTTGTAATTGCAACCGGCGGCAATGAATATTACGGACAGGATGAACATTTAAAACCGCGAGTGTATCTGAATGATGGTAAAGCAAACTTTAAAAAATCAGAAAATGCTTTCGGTGATATTTTTGTAACACAGTCCTGCGTTGTTCCTTTTGATTTTAACGGCGATGGTTTTGTTGATCTCTTCATTGGAGGAAGATCTGTTCCATGGGAATATGGCAAAACACCACGATCTTATTTATTACAAAATGACGGAACAGGAAAGTTTATTGATGTTACAGAAAAATATACCAAAGAACTCGGCAATATCGGAATGGTAACACAGGCATTGTGGTTTGATATAAATAAAGACGGGCAAAAAGATCTGATCGTTTGTTGCGAATGGGGCGGTATCACTGCGTTCATCAAGAATAAAAATTCATTCACCAAAAAAGAGTTAACCGATAAAAAAGGCTGGTGGAATTTTGTATTGCCGGTTGATATAAACAATGACGGCAATATCGATCTGATAGCGGGTAACCTCGGCTTGAATTCAAGATTGCATGCAACTGATAAAGAACCGGTACGTTTATATTATAATGACTTTGATGATAACGGCAAGAAAGAACAAATATTGACTTATTATCTGAATGGGAAAGAAATTCCTTTTGCCAATAAGGATGAATTGCAAAAACAAATGCCTGTTATTAAAAAGAAATTTTTATATGCAGATGATTTTGCGAAATCAACTTTGGAACAAATCTTTTCGAAAGAGAAATTGCAAAATGCACAACTGCTTACAGCCAATTATTTTTCAAATGCGGTATTGATCAATCACGGAAACTTGAATTTTACCATTGAAGCCTTGCCATGGGAAGCGCAGTTAAGTTCTTTACGCGATGCTATAGTGGTTGATGCGAACGGAGATAATCTTCCTGATATTTTGATAGCCGGAAATTATTACGACAATAATATCCAGATGGGAAGATATGACGCAGACTACGGCACTTTACTGATCAATAAAGGCAATGGAAAATTTGTAACAGAGAATATTAACGGATTACAAATAAAAGGGCAGGTGAGGCATATTAAGTCGATCAACATTAATCATCAACCTGCATTTATCCTCGCTAAGAACAATGACAGCACTATCATCATTCGCTTTAAATCAAATAAATGATTACATCACCGGATAATACCACCTGGTTATCCATTTTGTTGTATCTGTCTCTTTAGAACGATCAGTGATCATCATTTCAAAAGGGATGGCGGGGCTTACTCTTTTTGAATCTAATAAATATGTATTTAATTGCTCAAAACTTTTTTGAATAACAGAAGGTCCTCCTTTGATTTCGGTAACAAAAATATTCCCTTTATACGGCATGCGTTTTATGCGCATATCATTTGTTTGCTCGATTACTTTATTAATTGGGATGCCGATCATGGATTGATAATGTATGTCATCGATCTTGTTTACAAACAGCATGGGAGAATTTTGAATAGTTGCATTTTTGGATGCTGCATAATCCGACAATAATTTTACCTGCTTGTAGATTTCTTCAACAGAAGGATATTTTGGAGATAATATTTTTTTTGTAATCAAAACAGAATCTTTTAATTGCGTTTCTTTTACATTGATTCCATATATACCCGATGAATTATCTAAGAACATTTTTAGCTGATCCATTAAACCGGTCATGCTTTCTTTTAATTGTATCGCTTCCCTATATTTGCTGATACGGCCGAGCGGATTCAATCCTGCTTCAATCTCTGTTACACATTGTATGGCAGAAGAGTCAAGATAAATATTCAATGAGATCAAATTTCCTTTCAAATCAAGCGTATTGGATTTTACGGTAAACCCGGTGATATTCGAAACGGTTTTTTCAATATTGTAAGTGAAACCTTTGTATTGATATCCATTTTCTGTTTTGCCGGAAACAGATTGAAACCAATTATTCATAATTGTTTTATCTGTTTGAAATTTGAGAACTGTATTATGATATGCCTTAACATATCTTACAGTTGATACGGTTATTCTGGCAGGAATAAAAATATAAATACCGGCAACACAAATAACAACAATAATTAATAATCCGTAAATCAATCTTTTCATATAGTAGCATTGAGTGCTTTGCAAAATAAGCATTATAATAGCAAAATAAATTATAAAATTCAGCGGTAATGGTTGATTATAAATTGTATTTTAGCTATTCATTTTAATTGATTGCTTCTATGAAAAAGAAACTGTTTTTTTTATGCAGTTGTTTTATTTTTTCTTCTGTTAATTTTATTTTTTCGCAGACGATTGATATTTGGAAAATAAAGGCTGATAAAATAGATCCTTCCAATTATTACGGTGTAACAGTTGCCAACGGCATGATCGGAATTGTTTCTTCTCCTGAGCCTTTTAAAGTGAAAGATGTTGTTCTTGCAGGTGCTTATGATTTATACGGAAGAGGAAGAGTAAGCAATTTTTTACGAAGCTTCAATTTACTGAATGCTTATGTTGAGATTGACGGGAAAAGATTGGATGCAAAGAATACCACTAATTTTACACAGGAACTGGATATGCGAAAAGCCAGCTTTACCGCATCATTCGATTACGGAGATAAAGCCACCATTTCTTATACATATTATTCTTTACGCCATTTGCCTTTTACTGTATTAATGGATATAACCATTACTGCAAAAAAAGATATTGCTGTCAATGCGGCAAGTGTAATGGAAGCACCAGATGCATTAAAAGATGTTCAGAATTATTATAATGAGATAGATCGTCCGCATGCAGTGATCAGTTTATTGACATCTACAGGAAAAAGCCCTACCGGAAAATTATTGATGTGCGCATCCAATACTTTTTTATTTAATGAGGTGCACGGACAAGAGCCTCGTGTGATCCATGAAATGTGGGATAACAATATGCACTTGATGAAGTTTCAGAAAAAATTAAGGGCCGGTGAAAAATACAGTTACAGTATAGCAGGGTCTTCCATTACTTCTGCGCATCATGATGATCCGTTGAATGAAGCAGAACGCATGACCATTTTTGCAAAGTTAGAAGGAAGAGAAAGATTGATCCAATTCCATCAGAAAGCATGGAACGACCTATGGAAGAGCGATATCATTGTGGATGGTGATGATCAATCACAACAAGACATTCACAGCATGCTGTATCATTTGTATTCTTTTGTGAGAGAAGGTACGGCATTAAGTCCTTCGCCAATGGGCTTATCCGGACTGGGTTACAACGGACATGTTTTTTGGGATGCAGATCTGTGGATGTATCCTGCATTATTGGTATTACATCCAGAAATGGCGAAGAGCATGATGGAATATCGTTTTGAAAGATTGGATGCTGCAAAAAGAAATGCATTCAATCATGGATTTAAAGGCGCTATGTTTCCATGGGAAAGTGCAGGAACCGGAGTAGAAGAAACACCTGTTTGGGCTTTGAGCGGACCATTTGAACATCATATCACTGCTTGTGTTGGATTGGCCGCATGGAATTATTATTGTGTTACACAGGATAAAGAATGGTTGAAAGAAAAAGGCTGGCCTTTACTAAAAGAAACAGCAGATTTTTGGGCAAGCAGGGTGGAAAGAAATGGTCTCGGAAAATATGATATTAAAAATGTAGTGGCAGCAGATGAGTGGGCAGAGAATGTAGATAATGATGCATTTACCAATGCTGCCGCAAAAGCCAATTTGCAAAATGCAACAGCTGCCGCAAAAATTTTAGGTGTTACTGCTGATGCCGACTGGACGAATGTTGCTAATAATATTCCGGTACTCAAATTTTCGGATGGTGTTACAAAAGAACATGCAACATACAGAGATACAGGCATCAAACAAGCCGATGTAAATTTATTGGCGTATCCATTAAAAGAGATCACAGATCCGATACAAATAAAAAAAGACCTCGAGTTTTATGAGAAGAGAGTGCCTAATGAAGGAACACCGGCCATGACACAAGCTATCTTTACATTGTTATATTCCAGATTGGGCGATGGTGAAAAAGCATATCATTGGTTTAAAGATGCTTATGTCCCTAATTTGAATCCGCCATTTAATGTTATTGCAGAGACCAAAGGAGGCACCAACCCTTATTTTGCAACAGGTGCCGGCGGAATTATACAAAGTGTACTGATGGGTTTTGGGGGATTGGAAATCACACCTAACGGAGTTACACAGATCAAATCATCATTACCAAAGCAATGGAAAAAACTGACGATAACCGGTGTTGGTATAGAAAAGAAAACGTTTGCAGTGAATAAATAATTGATTTTTTTTCAAAGGAAGGCTGATTTATCAAAGAAAAACTTATCTTCATACCTCTTATTCGATTGAAAAAGATTGCTGTTATATCGCTGATGGGCATTTTGCTGTTTAACTGGTACGGTTACCGTTTTGTAGCTGATTACTTTGAAAACAAAGCATCCAATGAAATGCAGGCCCAGCTTGATTTAAACAACTATGCAGAATCTGAATTGATTACTATTAAAGTTCCCCTCAGTCTTCCTTACGGACCCAACTCTCAAAATTTTGAAAAAGTAAACGGTAATATTGACATTCACGGCGTAAGTTATCAGTATGTAAAACGCAGGTTTTATAATGATACTTTAGAGTTGAAGTGTATCCCCAATACTGCAAAAACGACGATCAAAAATGCAAGGGACGAATTCAGTAAATTGGCGAATGATTTTGTAAATCTTTCTGCTTCTAAAAAATCATCCGGTAATCACGGCCATAGCTTAAAATATTCTATACAGGATTTTACAGGCGATCATTATTTTGATATGCATCAATTAGCATTATCTGTTAAGCCTGTACATAATGTATCTGCATTTCAGAGATTTAGTTCTATTTATCTCGACAGGTTAGAGCAACCTCCGCAAGCATAGTATCTCACTATAGCTCCTAACCTTTTTCTATTATTATTTTTTAAATCATTTTCTGAAATGAAAAAATTCATTTTGGGTCTCTTTATTGCGGCCACTTTATTTGCTTGTAAATCGAATACTGACTATAAAACTTATTTGCATAACCCTGAGTTATTTTCTTCTACGGTTCATCAATTGAATGATGTGGTGATGGGAAATAATTTCCCTCCAATGATCGCAGCACGTAATTATGTTTATGCCGCTGTTGCTGCATACGAAGTGATCGCTGCTCAGGATCCTCAGCATTATCAATCATTGGCTGGTCAGGTGCATGGTTTAACTGAATTGCCTAAACCCATTGCAGACCAACCGATCGATTATGAATTAGCTGCCTTATTAACTTATATTAAAGTAGGTGAAGCTGTAACATTTCCTGAAGGAAGTATGCAACACTATAAAGACAGTATCTTAAATGTGGCCCGTGATAAAGGATTGCCCGAAAATATTGAAAAAGCATCTCAGCAATTTGCCGACAGCATCAGTGCGGCAATAATCAAATGGAGTAAAAAAGATAATTATTTAGCAACAAGAGGAGCTGAAAAATATACAGTGAATGAAAAAGATCCATCTCGTTGGGTTCCTACACCTCCGATGTATGCTTCTGCTACTGAGCCGCATTGGAAAGAGATCCGCCCGATGGTGATTGATAGTGCGAATTTATTTGCACCACCGCCACCTTTTAAATTTGATATCACAAATAAAAACAGCGATTATTATAAACAAACAATTGCTGTAAAAAATGTTGGAGACAGTTTAACTGCTGAACAAAAACACATTGCTGATTTCTGGGATGATAATCCTTTTAAGATGAATGTGACCGGACATATCATGTACGGCAGCAAGAAATTTTCTCCTTCTGGTCACTGGATGAGTGTGGTAGGTATTGCTGCAAAAACTGCCAATGCAGATTATGCGACAACCGTATATGCTTTTGCCAAAACAGGTATTGCTTTGTTTGATGCATTTATAGAATGCTGGTGGGCAAAATATACATACAATACTATCAGACCCGAAACAGTGATCAATAAATATATTGATATCAACTGGAGACCTTATTTACAAACGCCTTCTTTCCCTGAATATACCTGCGGACATTCAACAATTTCCGCATCTGCCGCACAGGCACTGACCAGTGTTTTCGGCGACAATTTTTCTTACACCGACAGTACAGAATTGGAATTCGGTATCAAGAACAGGTCATTCAAATCATTCAGGGATGCGGCTTTGGAAAATAATCTCGCCCGCTTTTATGGTGGTATTCACTTTCATCCATCCTGTTTGGTAAGTACTGACATGGGAACCAAAGTTGGTGACTATGTGGTGCAGAAACTGAAAATGAAAAAATAAAAAAAGTAGCAAAGAATTATTGACTTCATCTTATCACTAAACAGTTTGTACATGCGTGTACATGTTGTGCGGTGATATGTGAAACAAAAACATAAAATAAAAAAAGTTCAAATTTTTATTATCTAAGGTTCATAAACAGATTCGCTCCTCTGTTTCTACTCAGGAGCTTATTTTAAAAACAAACAAAAAACATAAAATAAAAAAGTTCAAATTTTTATAAATAATGTTCATAAACAAATTCGCTCTTTTGTTTCTACATAAGAGCCCTTTTAAAAACAAACAAAAACATAAAATAAAAAAAGTTCAAATTTTTATTATCTAAGGTTCATAAACAGATTCGCTCCTTTGTTTCTACTCAGGAGCTTATTTTAAAAACAAACAAAAAAATTAAAAATAAAAAAAAGTTCAAATTTTTATAAGTATAAGTTCATAAACAAACACCCCCTTTTGTTTCTACAAGAGGGGCTATTTTAAAAATATTCAGCAATTCTCATTAAGTAATTTTTTAAAAACCTAACAATGAAAAAATTATCTATTGGCATCATAGTGATGCTACTCTTCGTAAAATCTTTTTCTCAGGGATGTGTTGCCATCCGCAGTAACGGCGGCTTTTGTACAATGCCTCATGCCGACAGCAGTAAATGGCAACTGAGTGTTAACAACCGTTTTTTTAAATCATACAAACATTTTATCGGAACGGAGGAGCAAAAGCAACGACAAACATTGGGTACTGAAGTGATCAATCATCAATTCACCACTGATATTACATTAACGCATAAGATCAATTCAAGATGGTCGTACATGGTCAATCTTCCGATAGCATCTAACTCCCGTTCTTCTTTGTATGAACACAACAATGTGGGAAGATATTTGACACATTCTTTTGGTGTAGGTGATATTCGTTTTGCAGTATATGATTGGATATTAGATCCTGCAAAAGGAAATAAATTTAATGTACAGTTGGGCTTAGGTATTAAACTGCCAACGGGCAATTATAATTGCCAGGATTTCTTTCATGTAACCAAAGATTCACTGAGAGTGGGTCCTGTTGATCAATCTATTCAATTGGGTGATGGCGGTACAGGGATCACGTTTGAACTGAATACATTTTATAATATCTCTCATCAGTTCAGTTTATATGGGAACTTTTATTATTTAAGCAATCCGCAGGATGTAAATGGTACTTCAACAGCAAGAGGAGGCGCTGTTTCATCATCATCCATTCAAAATACAAGCAATGTAATGAGCGTACCCGATCAATATATGTTCAGGGCAGGGGCGTCTTTTATGTTTAATGCATTAACAGCATCGATTGGGGTTCGTGATGAATGTTTACCGGTGCATGATCTGATCGGCAGCAGTCACGGTTTCAGAAGACCTGGATATATTATTTCTGCCGAGCCCGGCATTACGTATCAGATAAAAAAATTAAATCTGTATGCTTATGTTCCTGTTGCATTGGTTCGTAACAGAACGCAAAGTGTACCTGATCAAATCACAACACAATTAACCGGGGTATACACACATGGCGATGCGGCGTTTGCAGACTATGCTGTTAATATCGGATTTAGTGTAAGATTTTAATTGTAACGCATTTCCTTAATAAAATCATTTTAGATAAAGTTTATAAATAAACAGCTTAGTTGTTTTAACAACAGAGCTATATCAAAACCATATTAATCACTCAAAACCTAACAACAATGCAAACTGTTTTTAAAAATAGAAGGCTGGTACTTCTATCGGTAATTATGCTTGCCTTTATGAATATGTTGCAGGCACAAACAGACGAAGATGCAATTATGATGTCGAAAAATAATTTATGTTCAGGCATCATGTACGGTCACAGCAGTTGGAACAATTACTGGGAAGGAACGCTTAAACGAGATAATCAAAATATAGGAACTGTTTCTACAAATATGTTCAGCATCATGGAGAATTATGGTGTTAACCGCAGATTGAATATCATCGCTAATCTTCCTTACATAGAAACAAAAGCTTCAGCAGGAACATTGCACGGCATGAGGGGTTTGCAGGATCTATCCGCATGGGTTAAATGGATGCCTCTTGAAAAGGATCTGAAAAAGGGAACGATATCCTTATACCTGTTAGGCGGCGCATCAGTTCCTGTTTCAAATTATGTGGCAGACTTTCTTCCGCTTTCCATCGGTCTGCACAGTAAAACACTATCAGGAAGGATTATTGTGGATTATCAATTAGGAAACTTCTTTACAACCGCATCGGCAACTTATACTTACAGGAGTAATGTTACCATTGACAGAACATCTTATTATACAACGACGCTTATTTTAAGTAATGAAGTGCAAATGTCTGATGTAGTGAGTGAAAATTTCAGGATCGGTTACAGGAGCAGCCACTTAATTGCAGAAGCAGTTCTGTCTAATATGACAACATTGACGGGTTTTGATATTCGCAGAAATGATATGCCTTTTCTGAGTAATCAAATGAACGCAACAACAGCAGGAGTAAATTTTAAATACACACTTCAAAAGCTCTCAGAGCTTGCAATAACCGGCGGTGTTAATTACACAGTTGCCGGAAGAAATGTAGGTCAGTCCACCAATTTGAATATCGGTGTATTTTATGTTGTTGACTTCAGTCCAAAAAAGAAGGATAAAAAATAAATCCATTTATCAACTTCTTAAATAAAAAAATATGAAAAAAATAATAACATTTATATCATTAGCAGTCATAACTACAGCAATTATTTTAATTGCCTGTAACAAAAATATTTCAGGAAGGACTGACAATCTTCCGGCACTCAATCCTTCGAATGCAGATTTGAATGCAGGTACATGGAAAACAGTAGTATTGAAACGTCCAGATACTTTTGCAGTGGCAACTCCATTGGCTGTTACCAATCCTGCTTATATCGGAGAATTAAATGAGATCAAAGGCTATCAAAAAAATCTTACATCCGATCAGGCAGATAAAATAAAATACTGGGCTGCGGGTGGGGTATTGAGATGGAATGAGATCATGCGTGGATTAGTTGCAAAATATAATTTGCCGCCATATCAAAATGCGGATGGTACTTATCCAATACCAAGTTCTGCCAATCCTTTTGCATATCCTTTATTTCCTTTTGCGAATCCGCCTTATGCTGCAAGAGCGTATGCATATATCAGTGCTGCACAATACGATGCATTGGTAGCATGCTGGTATTATAAAAGTAAATTTAACCGACCGGCACCTTATGTAGTTGATACTACCATTCATGCAAGTGTTACTAAAACAACACTGCCTTCTTATCCATCCGAAGCTGCAGTGCTGGCAGGTGTTACAACAGAAATGATGATCTTATTTTTTCCGGATGAGATTGCCAATATTCAACAAAAAGCAATTGAACAGGAACAGGCTGCTGTTATGAGCGGTGCTGCTTCACGCAGTGATATCATTGCAGGTGAAGCATTGGGCCGCCAAATCGCTGATGTGTTTATTGCAAGAGGAAGAGCAGACGGAGCAGGTGCTGCCGTAGGTAATCAAACAATTTGGACTGCTCTTGAAACGAATACGATTGCAAGAGGTGAAACACCTTGGTATAGTTTGGAAGTACCAAAGCGTCCACCGATGTTGCCTGTATTCGGAAAAGTAACTCCATTCCTTTTTGATACCGCAACAACAAGTGCATTAAGACCGGGACCACCACCTGCAACAGCCGGTGATCAAATGAAAACAGAATTAAATGAAGTATATGGGTATATAAAAAATCCGACAAGAGATAATATACGCATTGTTCATTTTTGGGCTGATGGTGTGGGTACTTATACACCTCCGGGACATTGGGATGCAATAGCAGCAGAAGATTTCATCACCAAAAATTTCAGTGAAGTAAGATGGGCGCGCAATATGGCATTATTGAATATGAGTCTAATGGATGCGGGTATTGTTTGCTGGAGCACGAAATATTTTTATTTCAATGCAAGGCCAACACAATTAAATCCGGCAATAAAAACATTAACAGGTATCCCGAATTTCCCGGCATATATTTCCGGTCATTCAACATTCAGTGGTGCTGCAGCAACTATTTTGGGATATATCATTCCAGAAAAAGCAAACGCATACTCAGCAATGGCACAGGAAGCATCCTTGTCAAGATTGGTGGGTGGTATTCATTATAAAAGTGATTGTACTGTTGGATTAACTGTGGGAGCAAGTGTTGGAAATTATGCGATACAAAGAGCAAAAACAGATGGCGCGAATTAGTATTATTTTTTATTGATTGTTAGGGGGGTAAAAAATCCTTTCAGTTTCTACTGAAGGGATTCTTATTTTAAAATCATTGCGGTTCCAATAAACAAAACGAATAAGGTTCGATGATGAGGAATTCGTGATTGTTTCCAACATCATAATATTTATCCTGCCAGTGATCATACAATTTTTTAGGCGCAGCTCCATGTTCTTTAAATGCAAACCAGGTTAAATAAGCGGCTTCGTTACTGAAATTAAATAAGCAGTATAATTTTTTATCGGCAGAAGATCTTAAATATCCTGCAATATGAATATTATGTGGCGTAAGCCAGTTTAGATTTTTATAATCGGCCACAACGTCTATTTTTTTTCTGATGCTGATGAGTTGTTGGGTGGAAGAAAAAATCCGCTGTTCAATAGTTCCTTCAACATCAATCTTTTTATTTTTTTGCCAGTCAATAACAGGTCGATGCATCCAACGGTTATCATAACTTTTTCCTGCATCCTGCAAATAAGAATAATCATTGGTGTAGCCCAATTCATCACCATAAAAGATCATTGGTAATCCGCCAATAAAAAAGCTTTGTGCCTGCATCAATAAAATTTTTCTAACAGATAATTCAATGTCTGCTTCATTATTTTCCTGCAAAGCCTTTTCCAATCCGCATAATGATGCCAATGATCCGCTGATCCTTGCATCCTGTGTTTTGGGATTCACAGAAAATAAAGCACCTCTTGCAGGCGAACCTTCCTGTACACCGGAATAATAATTTTTTAAAAATTTGCGATGTTCATAAGGATTGTATCCTGTTTGTTCGATCATATAATCATCATAACCCAAACCAATATCATCATGGCATCTTGTATAAGTGATCCATGAAGTTCCGAAAGGTTTTTGCAAAATTTCATGTTGTGCAGCCAACATTACTCTTGTATCGCCTGTTGCCAATGCATCCCATTGCAATGCCATTTGAGTTGCGTTATATGCAAAGTCGCATTCTTTGGCAGTGTATGATCCTGTTCCGAAATATTTCATGATCTCTTTGGGTGCAACAATGGCTTCGCCTAATAATGCCATGCCCGGTGTTGCAACTTGCACACATTGTTTTATCAATCTTAAAATAAGATGTGCTTGCGGTAAATTCTGGCAAGCAGTTCCTAATTGTTTCCAAATGAAAGCAGGCGCATCAATTCGTAAAATATCAACACCCAAATTTGCATAGAAGAAAATGGTATCTAACATTTCAATGAATACAGCAGGATTACTGTAATTCAAATCCCACTGATAATTATGAAAAACAGTCATCACCCATTTCTTGCATTCTTCCACGTAAGTAAAATTACCGGGAGAACTTTCAGGAAAAATTTCAGGCATGGTTTTCTCCATTTGATCGGGTATTGTGCGATCATTAAACATGTAAAAATAATCCTGATATTTTTTATCGCCTTGTTTTGCTTTCTCTGCCCATTCGTGACGATGCGAAGTATGATTTAAAACAATATCGAGCATGAGATACATCTTCTCATTGCTCATCTTTTTTTGAAGATGAATCAGATCTTCAAGCTTACCGAAACGTTCATCCACTTTTCTGAAATCCGAAACTGCGTATCCACCATCGCTTTCTCCCTGCGGACTTTCGAAGATGGGCATCAGGTGTAAAAAATTAACGCCGAGTTTTTTGAAATAATTCAACTTGCTTTCCATGTTTTTAATGTTGCCGCAAAAGCGATCAACATACAAACTCATTCCGGTTATTTCATTACTTAGAAACCAATGACCCTGAATTTCTTTTTCTTCATCACTTGATTTTAAAACATCGGGTCTTTTTTTATATCCGTTTGAAATGGTTTCGATCAAGGAAGAAAATATTTCTTTACTTTTTGCATGATGTCCGTATAATTCATTGTATAATGAACTGATGGCGGAAGTGTTCGCAACAAAACGCGTATAAAATAAATTATCCTTACCCGCAATATCCAATTCGTTTTGCTGTAAGCTCTCTGTTATTTGCTGATGAAGCTGATAATTATACACGGCAATACTTTTGCTTATTGAAAGATTTGATTGTTTAAATTTTTGAATGCCTCCATAGCACCTAAATACTCGCAGGTTCTTGCACCGGCTTTATTTGCATTGGTGATGATATGTTTCCAATCGTCAACTGAAAGTTCTTTAATAATGACCAGGTCTTTATCAGATAACTGATACAAAACAGCACCAACAAAAGCATCTCCGGCGCCGGTTGTATCAACAGGTTTTACAGGAATACTTTCAATTATTTCTGTCTGGTTATTGAAACCAAGCATGGTTCCCTCTTTTCCTAATGTAATGGCGAATACAGCATTTGTTTTTTCTGAAAATATTTTTGCCGCTTCAGCAATGGTAGCTGCTCCGGTCAATAATATCGCTTCTTCATCACTTACTTTAAAAAAATGGCAATGCTTCATGAAATACCAGGATTGTTCAATGAATGTTTGTGTATCATTTTTAAACAACAGCTGGCGATAATTTGGATCGAAGCTTACGAAAATATTTTTCTCAAATGTTTTATGCAATAAACTTTTGTAGGCAGCTTTTAAAGGACCTGGAAGAAATCCTGTTGCAGAGCCAAAGTGAATAATGGAATATTCAGATAGATCGATTTCATTAATTTCTTCTTCGGTTAATTGTCCATCTGCACCGCGATTAAAATAAAAATCACGTTCACCGTTTTCCATCAAGGAGACAAATGCAAAAGTGGTAAAATGTTTTTCATCCTGAATAACCCATTTCGTTGATACACCAAATGATTGCATCACATCAATTAAATGTTTACCAAAGGGGTCTGCACCAACCTTCGCTGCTAATTCTGCCCGGCCCCCCAATGCAGCAATCGCTGCAGCTACATTGGTTGGCGCACCCCCGGCTTTTTTAAGGAAATTATTTCCATCAGATAAAGGGCTTCCTTTATCGGTACAAATCATATCGATCAATGCTTCACCAACACAAAGGATTTTACCCCCGGCCCCTAAAGGGGAGTTAATATCGTTATTCATTTTCACTTCGTTATTTATTAAAATTAGTTGTTCAATAATTATTTTTAATACTCACTAATATTCCCCTTTAGGGGATAGGGGTTTAATGACCACCTGCCAAAGGCATATTTATTTCCGCATCGGTATTGTTTTTTGTTTTTATTCTTAAAGTTGCTAATGCGGCAAATAATAATAACACTCCTGCAAACGTGATGGCATTGGATGGATTTTTTCCTAAAAAATTTTCATAAACAAAACGGAAAGAAATGGTTTGTAATATCATTGGAATCACGATCATCATATTTACAATACCCATATACACACCATATCTTTCTTTAGGGATACTGCTTACCACCAAAATGTAGGGTATGCCCATCATACTTGCCCATGCAATACCAAAACCGATCATTGGTGCAAATAGTAAATATTTATTTTCAATCGTTGGAATGATAAATAAAGAAATGGCAGCAAGGATTAAACAGATAACATGCACTGATTTTGCACTGTATTTTTTTGCAAGTCCTACCAATATAAATGCTGACATGAAAGTGATGATGTTATAAAAACCGTTTACTAATCCTGTCCATCCTGTTGCTTCCTGATATAAAGCTCTGTTGTCAACCGAATTGGCATGCCAAACTGATTTTGCAATGCTGTGTGAAATGAATTGCCAATAAACAAACATGGCATACCATTGAAACAAATAAACCAACGACAATTGCCACAAAGTTTTGGGCATGTCTTTGATGGCAGAAAGTATTTCAATGAACGGATCGAATAATCCTCTCTTATTCTCCCTGATATGTTTTAGTTCTTCCGGGGTGGGCGGAATTTCAGGTGTTTTAATGACCGACCATGCTACTGTTCCGATAGAACAAACAGCACCAACAAAGAAAGAACCGAACACCCAATAAGGAATACCTGCATGTGTTTCGCCGGTGATCACCTGTTGAAATAAATACAAGGAAACATTTGCCAATGTAATGCCCAAACCGGTAAAGAAACTTTGCGTTAAAAATCCTGTTGCTAATTGGTTCGAGGGTAATTTATCTGCAATGAATGCACGATAAGGTTCCATTGCGGTATTATTTGCTGCATCCAATATCCATAATAATCCAACAGCCATCCATAATGCACTGCTGAAAGGAAATGCAAATAAACACAAGCTGCAAAAAATAGCACCGATCAAAAAGAAAGGTTTTCTTCTTCCAAAACGCGGATGCCATGTTTTATCACTCAATGCACCGATCAGTGGTTGAATCAATAAACCTGTCATCGGCCCGGCTAAATTCAATAATGGTAATTCCTCCGGCTTAGCATGCAGAAAAGTATATAAAGGATTGATGGCTGTTTGCTGTAAGCCAAAGCTGTATTGAATTCCGAAGAATCCAACATTCATATTGATGATCTGCCAGAAACTGAGTTGAGGTTTTTTGAACAACATAAGCAGAATGTAAGGTTAATGAATGAATGCGGTAAGTAAACAGCGTTTGCAATATTCAGAAGCGGAATTCTTGGTAATACGCATGACCAATCGTTTTGTGTGATTTTTAAAGATAGCATATCGGATTAAATTACCGCAGGAAGAATTTGCTCAGTCACAGCGCAAACGGTTGATGTTTACATCTTTAGCAAAGCGTTTTAAACCCTTTTTCACCGATAAAAATCGGCGGATGATAAGTATCATAAAGAAAAATTTTTTAGTTGTGTAAAATGTACACATATTTGTGGACTAATGTGTACGTTGTACACATATAACAAACGATTGCGAAATCGATGTCATGCCACTTATGAGATTTTTTTGCATTATAACTTGCTTAATGCTTGCTGTATCCGGCAATGCTCAACTTTTAAGTTGGTCGCCAACATTTATTACAGATACATCATCAACAGTAACCATTACTTGCGATGCAACTCAGGGCAATCAAGGATTAAATAATTATGCTACAACATCTGATGTGTATGTTCATATCGGATTGATTACTTCCAACAGTACTTCTTCATCTAACTGGTTGCATGTTCCATCATTTTCTGTTTGGGCAACAACCAACTCACAAATTCATGCAACCTATCTTGGTAACAATAAATGGCAGTATATCATTACAGGTGGATTGCGGACTTTTTTTGGTGTGACGGATCCAAATGAAAAAATTTTAAAGATTGCGATTCTTTTTAGAAATGGTAGCGGCTCATTAAAGCAAGCGAATACTGATGCATCAGATATGTATGTTCCTGTTTATTCTGCAACAAGCTTAGCGGTAAGATTGGATGCACCGATTCGTCAACCTTTATATTCGCCTGCATTGGTTCCGGTAACAAAAAAAGCAGGTGATAATATTTCAATAACAGCAAACGCCGATCAAAGCAGCGCCATCACTTTATTTTATAATGGAACTCAAATAGCAACTGCATCAGGTGTACAAACACTTTCATCGAGTGCAACTGTTACTGTAGGAACTCAGACAATCATTGCCAATGCAACTGTTGGAAGTACAACTGTTGCAGATACATCAACTTTTTTTGTTTCATCATCAACCGTCTTTGCTCCATTACCAAGTGGTGTTGTAGACGGCATTAATTATGAAGCTGGAGATACTTCTGTCGTGTTAGTTTTATATGCACCGCATAAAACTCAAATTGTTGTTGTAGGAGATTTTAATAACTGGACGCAATCATCAGCCTATCAAATGAATGAAACATTGGATAGTTTGCGTTATTGGATCCGAATTAAAGGATTAACACCGGGAACAGAATATGCTTATCAATATGTAATTGATAATTCATTAACCGTAGCTGATTATAATGCTGAAAAAATATTGGATAAAGCAAACGATCCATATATACCCACAACTACTTATCCAAATTTAAAATCATTCCCTTCCGGTGCTACAGGAAATATCGTTAGTGTTTTACAAACAGCAAAACCTGCATACAACTGGCAGGTAACTAATTTTACCAGACCTGATAAAAGAAATTTATCGGTTTATGAATTATGGGTCGGCAATTTTACGGCTGCACAAAATTATCAGGCATTAAAAGACACGCTTACTTATTTAAAAAGATTAGGAATTAATGCAATTGAATTGATGCCGGTTAATGAGTTTGAAGGAAATGTAAGCTGGGGCTATAATCCTAATTTTTATTTTGCTCCTGATAAATATTACGGAACCGAAACAGCATTGCGTCAATTTATTGATGCTTGTCATCAACAGGGAATGGCGGTGATAATGGATATGGTACTGAATCATTCTTTTGGCTCATCACCCATGGTTCAGATGTATTATGATGCTACGAATAATATTCCGGCTGCCAACAATCCTTGGTTCTCGCAATATTATACACATGGATATGATGTGGGATATCAGTTTAATAATAGTTCTAATGATACTAAACTGTTCAGAGAAAGAGTAATAGCACATTGGTTGAAAAATTATCATATTGATGGTTACAGATTTGATCTGGCAAAAGGATTTACGCCCACAAATACCTGTGACGCAACCGGAAATAATTGCAACTTGACCGCAATGTCAAATTACGATCAGGCAAGAGTAAATATTTGGGACACATTATATAATTATCAGCAATCAGTTTCTTCAGGTAGTTATTGCATTCTTGAAATGTTTGCAGATAATTCCGAAGAAAAAGTGGAAGCTAATTATGGTATGATGATCTGGGGAAACTTGAATTATGCTTTCAATCAAGCAACAATGGGGTATGGCACTAGTTCTTCATGGGATTTAAGTTCCGGTGTTTATACCAACAGAGGATATAATTCTGCCAACTTGGTTACATATCAGGAAAGCCACGATGAAGAAAGATTGATGTATAAGAATGAGGTATATGGAAATAGCAGTGGTTCGTATTCTACAAAAGACACAGCAACGGGATTAAAACGAAATGCAATGGCAGCAGCTTTTTGGGCGATGATACCGGGTCCTAAAATGTTGTGGCAATTTGGAGAATTGGGATTTGACTATTCAATCAATACATGTGCTGATCTCACGGTTGATGCTTCAGGTGCTTGCAGGTTAACGCCTAAGCCATTGGTGTGGAATTATTATAGCAATGCAAACAGACTTGCATTGTATAACGTTTATTCAAAATTGTTGAATTTAAGAAATACACCGAAATATATCAATGCATTTACAACAGGTAGTATCAATTATGATTTGGCAAACGCATTCAAATCATTGGTTGTTACCAGCGATTCTTTAAGTTTTGTCGTTGTAGGAAATTTTGATGTGGTACCGCAAACAGGTTCAGTTACTTTTCCAACTGCAGGAACCTGGTACAGTTATTTAACAGGCTCGCTCATAACAGCTTCAGGAGCTGCTCAATCCATCACATTACAGCCCGGCGAATATTATGTGTATACCAATCGCAATGCAAATGGTTCATTGGCAACTGCTCTTGCAACGGTGAATGCAGATGCGAATGATCTGGAATTATTCATTGCACCCAATCCGGTTAATGTTTCAACAACAATTGCATATAATTTACCTGCGAGTGGTAATGTATCAATCAGTGTGATAGATATGAATGGAAGAAAAATGGGAACACTCTATAATGGATTTAAAACAAAAGGAAAACAAACAGTTCTTTTGAACAGCAACGGATTTAATTCATCTCAGTTTGCAAGTGGCGTTTATCTTTTGCAGTTGCAGATGAACGGAATGAAAAAGACAGAAAAATTTGTAATAACCAAATGACCAAGCAACGGATGCTGACTAACATTTGTCTGTATTATAGTTATTGTGTAAAAAGTACACTCTCTCATAATACTGCCATACACTGTGAATTAAAACTCAAGATAGATTGCTAAAATTTTTTACTTGTTAAACCAGTAAACTAAAAATTATGAATGTAAAACGACTGCTTGCTGCGATGGTATTACCGCTGGTATTTTATGCATTACCGGCTCTATCGCAAGACAAGGTGGTTACCGGTAAGGTAACTGATTCTAAAGACGGAAGTGCTATGCAAAATGCCACCGTTAAGGTTAAGGGTACACAAATTATCACTCAAACAGATGCAACCGGATCTTTTAAAATTAAAGTACCGGCTTCAGCTACAACATTGGTTATTTCTTCTATTGGCTTTGCCAACTATGAAGCGCCGATCAGTGGTGCAACAGTAAATGTTGCGCTTGTACAAACAAGTGCTGCTTTAGGCGAAGTTGTTGTAATCGGTTATGGTACGGTACGTAAAAAAGATCTTACGGGTTCTGTATCTGTTGTAAGCTCAAAAGATTTTCAGGGCGGTAACATTGCAACACCCGAACAATTGATATCAGGTAAAGTTGCCGGTGTATCTATTACTTCTAATGGTGGTGCTCCCGGTTCAGGAAGTGTTATCCGTATTCGTGGCGGTGCTTCTTTAAATGCAAGTAATGATCCTTTGATCGTTATTGACGGAATGCCTTTGGAAAATGCAAAAGATAATAGTGGTAATTCCTCAATATCTGGGGTAGCCAATCCATTGAGTTTGATCAATCCAAATGATATTGAAACCTTCACTGTTTTAAAAGATGCATCTGCTGCTGCCATTTATGGTTCAAGAGCATCTAATGGTGTAATATTGATCACTACGAAAAAAGGCAAGAGCGGAAAACCTGTATTTAATTTCAGTACTCAACTTTCTGTAGGTACCATTGCGAATCAGGCGAGTATTCTTTCTCCCAATCAGGTAAGACAAATCGTAACTGCCAACGCCGGTATCAACGGGCTTCCTAATTTAGTTTCTTTAATAGGTCCGGCCTTTACAGATTGGCAAAGTCAGATTTATCAGACAGCTATGTCAACTGATAATAATTTAAGTGTTTCAGGCGCTATGAAGAATTTGCCTTATCGTCTTTCATTAGGTTATATGAACCAGAATGGTGTGTTGAAGTCAGATGGTTTGCAGCGTACTACTTTAGGACTTAATATCAGTCCTGTTTTATTAAAGAATCACTTAAAGATTGATTTGAATTTAAAGGGCTCATACAGTACCAGCCAATTTGCTGATCAGAATGCGATAGGAGCAGCGGTTAGTTTTGATCCAACACAAAATGTGAAGTCAGGAAGCAACCGTTTTGGAGGATATTGGGAATGGTTGAATCCAAGTTCTGTTTCAGGACTTCAGCAATTAGCACCAAGAAATCCATTAGGATTATTGATGCAAAGATCTAATACGAGCATAACACAAAGGAGTATAGGTAATGCAGTGGTTGATTATAAATTTCACTTCTTACCTGATTTACATGCAGTGATTACTGCCGGTTATGATATATCTCAGGGACAAGGAACAAATGTTACACCGGATAGTGCTGCATCCAGTTACAATCGGTTTAAAGATGTCAATGGTAAATATCATGGTGGTGTAAACACGCAGTATAAACAATCCAAAGCCAATACTTATTTAAACTACAGTTTGACTTATTCTAAAGAGTTAAAATCAATCAAGAGTAAAATAGAAGCATTGGCAGGTTATGAGTATCAGGATTATTTGACCAAGAATTATAATTATCCCGATATAACTTATGACGGTACAGTCGTATCAACACCAAACTATCCTTATGACAAACCCGAAAACAGATTAATCTCTTATTTGGGAAGGGTTATTTATACTTACGATAATAAATATATCTTAACAGGATCTGTACGTAAAGATGGTTCTTCAAAATTCAGTCCTGCAAATCGTTGGGGTGTATTTCCATCAGGTGCATTTGCCTGGAAGGTTAAGAATGAAGCATTTCTTGCCAATGTTGCTGCAGTATCTGATTTAAAGATCAGAGTAGGTTATGGTGTTACAGGTCAGCAAGATGGTATCAATGATTATGATTATCAGTCATTCTATGCTTTAAGTAACTCACAGGCTCAATATCAACTGGGAAATAATTTTTATCAGATGTACAGACCTGGTGGTTATTACTTAAATAGAAAATGGGAACAGACTGCAACAACAAACGTTGCGATTGATTATGGTTTCCTCAATAACCGCATCAGTGGTAGCATCGAATATTATTACAGAGAAACAACAGATCTGTTGAATAATATCGCTCAATCTGCGGGCACCAATTTCTCCAACCAAATTGTTGCGAATATTGGTAGCATGACAAATAAGGGTGTAGAATTCACCATTAATTTTCAACCCATCAAGACTAAGGATATTACATGGGATGTAGCATTCAATGCAACCTATAATGAAAACAAGATCACCAAATTGACCATCTCCAATGATCCTAAATACGCTGGTGTATTAACAGGAGGAATTTCAGGAGGTACAGGTAATACGATTCAGATTCAGTCAGTAGGTTATGCAAAGAATTCATTCTATACATTCAAACAGATCTATGATCCAACAAGCGGTAAGCCCATAGATAATTTGTTTGAAGACATTAATAGAGATGGTATCATCAATCAAAATGATTTATATCATTACAAGAGTCCGGATCCGCAGGCATTCTTCGGATTCAGTACTAATGTAACTGCAAAAAAATGGAACGCAGGTTTTGTATTGCGTGCCAATGTAGGAAACTACATGTATAATAACAGAGCTTCCAGCACAGGTACATTAAGAAATATCATGAATCCTATCGGTTATATCAACAACGGATCAACAGATGTATTGTACACCAATTTCAGCGGTACAGGAACCAACTATTACATGTCTGATTATTATGTACAAAATGCTTCTTTCCTGAAAATGGATAATATTAATGTTGGATATAATGTAGGCAAAGTGTTTAACAATAAAGCGACATTACGCTTAAATGCAAATGTTCAGAATGTTTTTGTGATCACAAAATACACAGGAATAGATCCTGAAGTTTATGGCGGAATAGATAATAATTTCTATCCTCGTCCAAGAACATTTGTTTTCGGCTTAAACCTAACTTTTTAAACCATTGCAAATAACTACAATAAAAAAATTATTATGAAAAGAAATATTTTTAAAATAATGATAGCCTCCGGGCTCTTTGCCGGCAGCTTCTCATCTTGTTCTAAGAAGTTAGACCTTCTTCCAACAAATGATATTACTGCTTCGCAGGTTTACAGCACTTCAGCAGGCTATACCGAAGCTTTTGCAAAAGTTTACGGAAGCTTCGCTTTAACAGGTAATCAAGGCCCTGCAGGAAACGGAGATATTCAGGGTATTGATGAAGGAACATCAGACTTTGTTCGTTTGTACTGGAATGCTCAAGAGTTACCTACAGATGAAGCGGTATGTGCATGGGGAGATCCGGGCGTTCCTGATTTTCACGCTATGAACTGGTCTGCAAGTAATACAATTCTGTTAGGGCTTTACTATCGATCTTTTTATCAGATCACTTTGTGTAATGATTTTATCAATCAGTCATCTGACGGAAATCTATCATCACGTGGTATTACAGGTGCCAGTGCAGATAGTATCAGAAAATATCGTGCAGAAGCAAGATTTTTAAGAGCATACCAATATTCAGTTTTAATTGATCTTTTCGGTAATGTTCCTTATGTAGATGAAACTATGCCTTTGGGTTCTGTATTGCCGAAACAAATGAGTCGTGCCAATTTGTTTAATTATGTTGTTGGAGAATTAAAAGCCATTGATGGTTTATTATATCCTCCAACTCAAACTCCGGGTACTGTTACTTATGGCAGAGCAACTCAGGGTGCAGAGTGGGCTTTGTTAGCTCGTTTGTATTTGAACGCAGCAGTTTATACCGGCACTCCACATTATGACAGTGCTATTATTTATTCTTCAAAAGTAATTGGTGCAGGATATTCTTTGATTCCAAATTATTCTCAGCTCATGCTTGCTGATAATAATTTAAACACCAGTGAATTTATTTTAACCGTAAACTACGATGGTGTAAAAACACAAAATTACGGTGGTACTACATTTTTAACCCATTCTCCTGTTGGCGGTTCAATGAAGGCAAGTGATTTTGGTATTGATGGCGGATGGTCCGGTAATCGTGTAACCAGCGCATTAGTAGGTCTTTTCCCTGATCCAAATGGAACAGGCGATAAACGTGCTGAGTTTTATACTAATGGACAAAGTTTGGTGATTAATAGTATCCCGACTTTTACAGATGGTTATGGGGTTACAAAATTCAAAAATTTGACACGTACAGGTGCATTAGGACAGAGCTTGGCTTTTGCAGATATAGATTTTCCTTTGTTTCGCTTAGCTGAACAATATCTTATTTATGCAGAAGCAACTTTACAAGGTGGAGCAGGCGGAAGTGCAACACAAGCATTAGCTTATGTTAACTTGTTACGTGCAAGAGCACAGGCAACACCTTTGACAAGTATAGCTTTACAAGATATTTTAAATGAAAGAGGTCGTGAATTATATTGGGAAGGATTCCGTCGTACAGATTTGATTCGTTTCAATCAATTTGTAGAAGGGACTTATTTGTGGCCTTGGAAAGGTGGTATTCAATCAGGTACTTCAGTAGCATCATTCAGGAAATTATATCCGATACCTTCTGCTGAAATATCATCCAATACAAACCTTGTTCAAAATCCGGGATATTAATTCTTCAATCATGAATGAATTAAAAAACAAATTAAAAATATCTGATAAAATAAATTATTATGAAAACATTAATTAAAAATCTGTTTTTCATCGGCATGGGAGTAGCCTTCTTTGCATCTTGTAAAAAAGATGAGAACATAGACTACTTTAATGGAGGGACCGCACCTGTATTAACAGCTTCGGTGTCGGGGACAATCCCATTGTCCAATGCAACTCAAAATAATGTTGCGGTAACTTTTTCATGGACAAATCCTAATTATGCTTTTACAACAGGAGTAAGCTCTCAAAATGTTTCTTACTTATTAGAGATAGATACATTAGGAGCAAACTTTACCAACCCGTTGCATTTATCAGTTTCAGTTAGTCCTGATCTGGGCTTGCCTTATGTAGATGCTGCATTGAATTCAGCACTATCGAATCAAATGTTATTAGCGGTTGGCGTTAAACATACCATTCAGGTAAGAGTTACAGCAACTCTTAATTCTGTAACGAACACTAAATTGGTATCTAATGTGTTGCAGTTTACGGTAACACCTTGGAATCCGCCGCCAGTTATAACACCTCCTGCATCAGGTACTTTATTTTTAGTAGGGGGAGATACAAAATTAGGTTCATGGTCTAACCCTGTTGCTGTTCCGGCTCAACAGTTTACAAAAGTAAGTTCGACTTTATATACAATTACAATTGCATTAAATGGTGATGGCAATTATGATTTTATACCTGTAAATGGGTCCTGGAGCGAAAAATATTGTGTTAAGGATGCAACTGTTCCGGGCTTAAGTGCTGGTGGTAGTTTTGAGGATGTAACATCAGGAGGTAGTGATATACCCGGACCGGGGGTTGCAGGCACTTATAAGATTGTAGTAGATTTTCAGCATGGAGTATTCACAACCACCAAACAATAATATTGTGTTTTAAACAATCATAAAAATACCATTATGAAATATTTAATAAAATATCTTTTAACGATAAGCATAATTGCAACAGCTTTTACGGCTTGTAATAAAGTTGGGAGCTTGCCCTTATACAAAACAGGGAATGCCGTTGTGTTGACAAGCTCGTCAACTAACATTACGCCTGCACCAAGCGATTCCAATAATGCAGTTGTAACTTTTTCCTGGACATCTCCTAATTATGCTACTGATACGACTACTCAAAAATTCATTCTTGAGATAGATTCTACAGGACGCAATTTTACTAAGGAAATTACAAAGACAGTTACCGGCACGCTGAATACTGCTTTTACAGGCGGACAGCTGAATAATATTTTAGCGGCATTTGGTTTTACTCCGGGCCAAACATTCACTTTTGATATAAGAGTAACATCTTCTTACGGTAATAATAATGATCTCTACAGATCTAATGTAATTACCGTTAAGATAACATCTTATTTAGTGCCATTGACTTTAGTTCCATCATCAACTAATCCAATAACATTGTTGGTTGCGAATGCTTCAAATACTGCGATTTCGTTTAATTGGAATTCTACTCCTTATGGAACTAACACCATTAATTATGCATTGCAGTTTGATACAGTAGGCGGGAATTTTGTTAGTCCTCAGGTAATTAAATACGGAACCGCACTCACTTCAAGCATACTTGTTAATGATTTGAATAATGCAGCTATTGCGGCAGGTGTGCAAGGTGGTTCTACAAAAAATATGGAGTTTAGAGTAGTTAGCTACTTAGGAACTTCCTATGCAACACAAATGGTTCTTTCCAATACTGTTGTCATTAAAGTAACAACATTTACGCCCGTGCCTCCAGCTTTATACATTGTTGGTGATGCAACACCGGGTGGATGGAGTAATCCTGTGCCAACACCATCACAACAATTTACAAGGATCGATGCGGTTTCTTATGGTATCGTTGTAAATCTAACTGCAGGCAAAAGCTATTTGATGTTACCATTAAATGGCGACTGGAGTCATAAGTATGGTGGTGCTAGTGCAACAGGTGGTCAATTATTATCAGATAATGCAGTTCCGGGTTCAAATACACCGGCCCCTGCTACCAGTGGCATGTATCAGATCGTTGTAAACTTCCAAACAGGTACTTATACTGTTACACCATTTACTGCTACCATTCCAACTAACTTATATATAGTAGGTGATGCAACAGATGGCGGCTGGAATAATCCGGTTCCAACTCCTTCTCAACAATTCACTCAGATAGATGCAGTTTCTTTTGGTATAGTTGTGAATATGACAGCAGGAAAGAGTTATTTATTCTTGCCGTTAAACGGTGACTGGACTCATAAGTTTGGTGGATCAAGCGCAACAGGTGGTGCATTATTAGCTGATGGTGCCGTTCCCGGTTCTAATACACCTGCACCTGCAACAAGTGGTACGTATCAGATCGTTGTTAATTTCCAAAACAATACTTATACGGTAACACCATATCTTGGTCCTTTCCCTGCACCGACTAATTTATATATTGTTGGAGATGCAACAGCAGGCGGATGGAATAATCCGGTACCTGTACCATCACAACAATTCACAAGAATTAATACTACTGATTTCCAATTGACAGTTGCTTTAACTGCAGGAAAGAGTTTCTTACTCTTGCCTTTAAATGGCGATTGGACTCATAAATATGGCGGTACAAGTGCAACAGGCGGAACAATATTGGCTGATGGTGCCGTTCCAAGTTCAAATACACCTGCACCTGCGGTATCAGGCAATTATTTGATAGATGTAAATTTCCTTACAGGAAAATATACGCTGACAAAACAATAATGTTAAATTGATCTAATTAATAAAAAGAAAGAGCAGTAAGCAATTACTGCTCTTTTTATTTGATGTAATCATAAATGGATTGAACTAATTTTGTAAAAGAAAACATATCATCATTATGAAAAGCATTTTCAGATATTCTTATTTTCTTTTGATGGTAATGGTATTTGGATGCAGTAAACAGGATGCATCCTCACAAACTACTCCAGTCACACCTGTTACTCCTGTAACACCGGTGACGCCTGTTACACCCACTTATGTTTTTGCAAAAGGCGCCGATATCAGTTGGGTAACACAGATGGAAGCATCGGGCTATAAATTTTATGATGCCAATGGTGTTCAGCAGGATTGTTTTCAATTGATGAAAAGCCTGGGTATGAACTCCATTCGTTTAAGAGTTTGGGTAAATCCTTCAGATGGATGGTGTAATGCAGCTGATCTAATTGCAAAAGCTGTACGTGCAAAAAATGCCGGAATGCGCATCATGATTGATTTTCATTACAGTGATGTATGGGCTGATCCGGGACATCAGACAATGCCGGCAGCATGGGTTGGACAAAATATCTCAGTTTTAGAAAGCTCTGTTTATAATTATACGCAAACAATATTAAATACATTAAAAACAAACGGAGTAACCCCTTCCTGGGTTCAGATCGGTAATGAAACAAATGATGGTATGTTATGGGAAACCGGAAGAGCATCCACCAATATGGCAAATTTCGCAGGGCTGATTAATTCAGGGTATAATGCTGTCAAAGCGATCGATACAACCATAAAAGTGATCGTTCATATTTCCAATGGATATGATAATAGTTTATTCAGATGGATGTTTGATGGATTAAAAGCCAATAACGCAAATTGGGATATCATTGGCATGTCGTTATATCCACCTACCGCAACCTGGGCAAATTATAATGTACAGTGTCTCGCGAATATCAATGACATGATTTCCCGTTATGGAAAATCGGTGATGATCTGCGAAGTAGGCATGGATGTTAATTCTCCCACTACCTGTCAATCTTTTTTAACTGATCTGATCAGTAAAGTAAAATCTGTAAACAATGGGCTCGGCGTTTTTTATTGGGAGCCCGAATGCTATAATTGGCAGGGATATACTTTAGGTGCATTTGATAATTCAGGTAAACCAACTGTTGCACTCAGTGCATTCGCTAACTAAATAAGCAATAAAAAAATTTACTGTTTGATTGCTGCAATTGAAATGAATCTCATTAGATATAAAACATTTCTTACTTTGCAAACATTAATACTATTCTATGTTGTACTCAATGACAGGTTACGGAAGATCGGAAGAAACAGTAGGCGATAAAACTTTTTTGGTAGAAGTAAAATCACTGAATGGCAAACAATTTGATCTGCGTTTGCAATTACCCGCTCTGCTTAAGCCTTATGAATTTGAGATCAGGAATATTTTGAATGAAGGATTAGAACGCGGCAGTGTGGAATGCATCATCAGCATCAAACAAAACGGAACTGCCAAACCCGTAACTGTAAATACAGATTTATTGAAAGCTTATTATCAATCAGTGGCGCAGGTTGCAACTGAATTAAAAGCGGATGTGGATCAATTACTCGCAGCTGTATTGAGATTGCCCGAAGTGGTAGTTAATTCAACAGAAATGATCAGTGAACATGATTGGAAACAATTTCAATCTGTATTAAAAAAAGCGATAAGCGATTTGAACGATCATCGAATTGAAGAAGGGAAATCTTTAGAAACAGATTTATTGAGCAGACTTGTAAATATAGAAGCACATCAAAAAACAATTACAACCTTAGAACCTCGCCGAAGAGAAAAAATAAAGGAGAATTTAGTAAAATTATTGGAAGAAAATGTTGGCAAAGAAAATTATGATGCCAACAGAATGGAACAGGAGTTGATCTTTTATATTGAAAAGATAGACATCAGTGAAGAGCAGGTTCGTTTAAAAAACCATTGCGATTATTTTCGCTCCATACTGGAAGAAAAGGGGAAAAGCAAGGGTAAAAAATTATCTTTCATACTGCAGGAGTTCGGCAGAGAGATCAATACAACAGGCTCCAAAGCCAATGATTCCGAAATCCAGAAATGTGTGGTATTGATGAAAGATGAATTGGAAAAAGCAAAAGAACAGATATTGAATGTTCTGTAATATTTTGCCGTTAATTTTGAAAGATGAAACCAATTATTTTTTTTATAGCGGCAATATTTTTCATGTCTTCCTGCAATACGCTTGATGTGTATGAGAAAACGGCTTCATTCTCCTTGCATGAATGGAAAAGTAATCAGGTCTTACCCTTTACTTTTACCATTAAAGACACGATCACTCCGTATAATTTTTATATTGTACTGCGCCATGAAGATGCATACCGATATAAAAATATCTGGCTGAACATTTTGGTGAAAGACCCCGATTCAAGTTATACGATCAAACGCGAATTTATTTTAGCTGATAATACCAAATGGCTGGGAACAGGGATGGATGATATCATTGAACACCGCATGACTTTTAATGCACTACCCATCCGGCTCAAAAAAGGCGACTATACTTTTACTTTACAGCAGATCATGCGTGAAGACCCTTTGCAGCATGTATTAAATGCAGGCATTCGTGTTGAAAAAGCAAAACAATGAATTTATTTTCAAAACATAAATTAGTAGTCCTTACCGCTGTTTATTGGTTCATGTTGCTGTACATTCTCACTGCATTATTGTGGTGGTTCATTGCTTTAAATAATCAAAATGCGGTCATGTCGGAATTGCGAATGAGAGATTTGCAGAAAGACGATCTGCAATATGCTGTTAAAGCAGAAAAAATAACGACAGATAAAAATCGTAAAACAGCACAGTTTATTGGAGAAGGAACAATTTTTTTGGCATTGATAGTAATTGGAGCTGTATTTGTTTACAGGGCAACAAGGCGTCAATTAAGATTGTCGCATCAGCAACAAAATTTCATGATGGCAGTAACGCATGAATTAAAAACACCGATAGCCATCACTCGTTTAAACTTAGAAACCTTGATCAAACGGAGATTGGAACCTGCGATGCAGGAAAAACTGATCTCTAATACCATTCATGAAACTGATCGATTGAATATTTTGTGTAACAACATTTTAATGGCAGCACAGTTGGATTCAGGGTCTTATCATATCACAAAACAAAAAATAAACTTAAGCGAATTGATTGAGGGATGTGTTGCAGATTTTAAAATACGATTCCCGCAACGTAACATCAGTTGTGAAATACAGAATGGAATTTATTTTGAAAGCGAAGAATTGATTTTGCAGATGCTGACGAATAACTTAATTGATAATGCCTTGAAATATTCGGATAAAGAATCTGAAGTAACAGTTGCATTAACTGAGGCCAATAAAAAAATACGATTACAGGTAAGTGATGAGGGAGAAGGGTTGTCGGATGCTGAAAAGAAAAAAATATTTCATAAATTTTACAGGATCGGCAACGAAAATACAAGGAAAACAAAAGGCACAGGATTAGGTTTATATCTTTGCCGAAAAATAATGGAAGACCATAAAGGCCAGATTACTGTCATGGATAATCTGCCTTCAGGAACTATATTTACAGCTACATTTCATTCAGCATGAAGGAAAATATAAAAGGGAATATTTTACTGGTAGAAGATGAAGAAAATCTTCACGAAACATTAAAGCTCAACCTGGAAATGGAGGGCTATGAAGTTAGTTCTGCTTTCAATGGTAATCAGGCATTAAAGGCTGTTGCCGGCGAATATTTTGATTTGATATTGCTGGATGTGATGATACCGGAAATTGACGGGATCAGGGTTTTGGAAACAATACGTGTAAATAATAATGAAGTGCCCGTTCTGATATTAAGCGCAAAAAATTCAAGTGCAGATAAAGTGTTGGGATTGAAAAAAGGTGCTGATGATTATCTCACAAAACCGTTTAATCTGGAAGAGTTGTTATTGCGTGTGGCAAAGATGATCCACAAAAATAAAAAGTTGCTGGTAAAAGAATCGATAGGTGATACGTATGAGTTCGGGAAAAATAAAATTGATTTTAAAGCACAGAAAGCCACTTCTTTTACGGGGCAGGAAGTGGAGCTGAGCAAGAAGGAGACCATGCTGTTAAAACTGTTGATCGAGAACAAAGGTGATGTTGTAACACGCGAAAAGATATTACAAATGGTTTGGGGCTATAATGTTTATCCCACCACAAGAACGATCGATAATTTTATTCTCAACTTCCGCAAATATTTTGAAGAGGACAGCCGAAACCCGAAACATATTCATTCTGTTCGCGGTGTGGGATATAAATACACTGATTAATTAAATCAATTTTTCAAGAGAAGTAAATACAGTTTCTTTATTTACAATTGCAATTGGTGAGTACAAAGCTTCATTGCATTGTTCTATGATCTGCAAAAGACCACTGTTTTTTAGATCATTTTTTTGCTTTTGCAATAATTCAATAGCTAATTGTTTTGCCTGTGTAAAAAATTCCTTATCTGTTTCAAGTGTCAGCAATTCATTTAATTTGTCAGCATCAGTTATCACAATCGGTTCAGATATTTTTTCTTCTTCAATAGGAGCTGTAATAATTTCCTCTTTTGCATGCTCGGTTACTGTAATACTTTCATTTTTCAGTTGTTGATTTTTTCTTCCAAACCTCAGCCACCAGGAAATGCCCGCCAGCAATGCAATAGCAGGAACGATCCAGATATATTTATGATTGGTGATGTCCTGAGAAATCTTATTCAGTTCAGAACCTTTTTTTAAAGCAGGCGCAACTGTGAGCATGATACTGTCACTCCTGACAGTTTTATATTGATTTGAACTGATATCCAGATAAGTAAATTCAATAGGAGGGATAATTATTTTACCCGATTGTTTTGCAATGAACGGAATGAAAAAAGTTTTTGTTCCGCTTGCAGGGAAAGCCATTTTATTGATATCTGATTTTTCGGTATTGTCAAAATGTTCTGTATTTTTTGGCCAGTTTATTTTTGGACAATTGATGCTTTGAAAATTTCCATAACCTTCAATAGCTATTTCAAGTATGTTATTGTCTTCTGCAGTATCAATTATTTTATTTGCTTTTGCACTGATATTAAAATTGCCGATGGTTCCGTTAAATTCTGCAGGTTTATTTTTTTCAGGTAACGGATTCACATGTATCGTCAGCGGTTCACTGCTTACTGTTACAGATTGTGTAACAGGTGTCATATTCCCCGATGAATTTCTTTTGAACAAGGTGATCTCATTATCAACTGAAGCCACATCCAATTTCAGATCACCCGACTGTAAAGGGAACAATTGAATTTTGCGAATGATATAACTTTTATATTCTTTGCCTTTATATTTCCCGATCTGCGGTAGCTGATCTTCTGTTGTCATTTCATACACGGTACAACCGTTGATGGCAGGCTGTTTCGCGACTTTTGATTGTGAGCGAAGCCGGGTAAATAATTCATACGTGACCAAGATCGGCTCACCCACCACACAGGATGTTTTATTGGCATTCACTTTTACAAAAATATTATCCTTGATTTTGGATGCCGCTGTTTCGCCGGGTTGTAATACAGAAGCTTTATCAATCTCATCTTCACCTAAAATATCTTCCTGAAAAAATCCGCCGGGTAATTGCAAACCGTTAGAAGCTGCAGTTGCACCCGCAACATGTGCTGTATTTTTTACGGTGATGTTGACAGGAGCGCAACTTAATTTTTTCCCATCCACATCAACACTTGCCGCAGGAATCGAAAATATTCCTGCTGATTTGGGTTGTAAACTGAATACATAACTGATGCTCGATTCTGTTTTGCCGTTTACTGAAATTTGTTGTGAAGAATATGCCGGCCCTGATAAAACTTTCCACTTTGCAAAATCCGGTTGTGAAAAATTAGTGGCATCAAGAGCACCGCTCACCTTATATTCAACCTGCAGCACATCTTCTTTTCCAATTTCAGAAGCACTTGGTTTGATCTGAAATTGGATCTGACTGATACTTTTTGTTTGTACCAATAAAATGAAAGCTGCAATAAAACTGTATCGTAAAATTTTCAGCATAGTATCTCAACAAATATACTCTGAGTTATTATTGAAGTGGATGAAATGTGGTTAATGATGGGTTAAAAGATTGCATCATTTGCAGTATGTTTGTTGCAAACAATTTATACATGAGCCTGCAAACAATTGTTGATTTTTTAGATCCCGTAAATCTCTACGAATTATCCGATGATCAGGGATATAAAGACACGCAACTCGGTCGCCATATTGCTTTATACGATGAAGAATTCCCCGATATATCCAATGCCGATATTGTATTGGTGGGCTGCGGCGAAATGCGTGGTGCAGGTATTGAATATATAAATGCAGGATCACCCGATGCCATCAGAAAAGAATATTACAGTTTATTTCACTGGCATGATGAAATAAATGTTGCAGATGTTGGTAATGTAAAACGCGGCGCTTCATTGCATGATACGTATGCTGCATTAAAAGCTGTGGTTAGCGAATTGATCGAACACGGAAAGCGTGTTGTGATATTAGGTGGTTCGCACGATATCACTGTTGCGCAATACAATGCCTATGCAGCAGCAGAAAAAATTATTGAAGCAACTTGTGTGGATGCAAGGATCGACCTGAATATGGATAGTGTATTGGCAGCAGATAATTTTTTAATGGCTGTGTTAACAAGCGAACCTAATTTCATCAAACATTATAATCATATCGGATTTCAAAGTTATATGGTGCACCCCCACATGTTGGAAACGATCGATAAATTACATTTTGATTGTTACCGCGTGGGAAAAGTAAAAGAGAACCTCGAAGAAATGGAACCCGCCATTCGCAACACTAATTTATTTTCTTTTGATATTGCTGCCATTCAACATGCACATGCACCGGCCAATCGTTTAACGCCAAACGGATTTACCGGAGAAGAAGCGTGTACGTTGATGCAATATGCAGGCATGAGCCGAAACATAAGCAGCATAGGCATTTACGGCTATGCGCCCGAATTGGATGAACATGGTTTAACTGCCAAACAGATAGCTCACATGCTTTGGTATTTGATGGACGGGATTTATAAGGGGAAGAAAGAAGCGAGTTTAAATGAACGCAATCATTTCAATGAATTCAATATTGCATTTGCAGAAGTGGAAACAGTTTTTTTGCAAAGTAAAAAAACAGGAAGATGGTGGATGCAGGTTCCCGATGGTAAGTTTATCGCCTGCAGTAAAGTAGATTATTTTTTGGCATCAAATAATGAGATGCCGGAAAGATGGATGCGTGCTGTGGAAAGAAGTTGATTTATTTTTTGCAAGCGATAGAATATTAATTAAGCTTTTGTTGCGTCGCACTCTTCAACGTTCGGAACTTTGTTGAACCTTTTATTGAAGCGTAACATTCAACACAGAGAATCGAAGTTGAAAGAGTTGCACTGAGTTCTCTGCGTTAACTCTTTTTCTCTTTAACTCTGTGGTGAAATTGTTGCATGCAGAACAAACCGTACAAGTGTGCGACGCTACAAAAATTCAAAATAGTTACAAAAGCTTGCATCATAAAAAAAGTCCATGCAATTTGCACGGACTTTTTTATTAGCGGGGGTAGGCTATTACCAAATATGTGTTCTTGTTTCCGGTGCTTTATACATTTTATCGTTCGCTTTAATTTTAAATGCTTTGTACCATGCATCGATATTGGTCAATGGTGCATTGCCGCGATGAATACCGGGTGCATGAGGATCGGTTAAGATCAATTGTGCTTCTGCATCCGGTAAAATATTGTTTCTCCAAACCTGTGCCCAACTTAAGAAGAAACGTTGTTGCGGCGTAAAACCATCTATCTTTTTACCCTTTTTGAATTGCTCGGTTTTTGAGAAGGCTTCGTATGCAATGCTTAATCCGCCTAAGTCTGCCAAGTTTTCACCCAATGTTAATTTTCCTTTTACATGAATGGAATCCTGTACGGTCAATGCATCGTATTGTTTAACCACTTCATCCGCTTTAGCAATAAATTTATCTGCATCTTCTTTTGTCCACCAATCTTTTAAATTTCCAACGGCATCAAATTGACGGCCCTGATCATCGAAGCCATGTGTCATCTCATGACCGATCACAGCAGCAATGCCGCCATAATTCACGGCATCATCCGCACCAAAATCGAAGAATGGAAATTGTAAGATACCTGCCGGGAAAGTAAGATCGTTATTGGATGGACTGTAAGAAGCATTGATAGTAGGTGGTGTCATACCCATTTCTGTTCTGTCAACAGGCTTACCCATTCTGCTTACATTAAAATTGTAAAACCAAACACTGCAACTGCGAACATTTTTATAATAATCGGTTGCTGTAATTTCAATGCCATCATAGGTTCTCCATTTATCAGGATAAGCGATCTTCTTCACCATTGCATTTAATTTTTCCAATGCTTTTTGTTTGGTGGCTTCACTCATCCAATCCAAACGTTTGATGCGATCAGCAAAAGTGGCTTGCATATTGTTCACCAACTTTACCATGTAATCTTTTGCTTCGGGCTTGAAATATTTTTCTACATAGATCTGACCAATTAGATCACCAAGCATTCTATCAATTAAATTGCTCATTCTTTCCCAACGGGGTGTAGGGACTTTTTGTCCGGTTTGAACTTTATTGAATTCAAAATCAGCATCAACAAAATCATGACTCAAATAAGGAGCCGCGCTTCTTATTAAATGCCAACGCAAATAACTTTTCCAATCATTCAATGGCACTTCAGTCAGCATGCTGTTTACTTTTTTCAAAAATTCAGGGTTGCCTGCCAATACACTATCTGCTCCGTTAATTTTTGCTTCGCTTAGAATGGAAGCCCAGTCTAAGTTTGAAGTGGTTGCACTCAGGTCTTTCACCGCAAATTTGTGATAGGTTTTATTCGGGTCACGCATTTCAATTCTGCTCATTTGTGCAGCAGCCAATGTTGTTTCAATTTTTAAAACAGCAGCAGCATCAGCGGCAGATGTTGCTGCATCTTCGCCCACCAATGAAAACATTTTTTGTACATGCATTTTATACGCATCACGAATTTTTTTGCTGCGTGTATCATCTTTCAGATAATAATCTCTGTCGGGCAAACTGGTTCCGCCCTGTCCGATGGTTGGAATATATACCATTACATTTTTTCTATCAGGACTAACGCCTGTTCCGAATAAAGGGCTTCCTAAACCATTTACACGAAAGCTGATAACTTCGTGTATAACATCATTTACACTTGCGAGGTTATTGATTCTATCCAGATCAGCTTTGATGGGCTGATAACCTTTCGCTTCAATGGCAGCACTGTCCATTCCACTTTTATAGAAATCGCCGATGATCTTTGTTTTGCGATCGGGATTGCTTGCTTTGGTTGCATCATCCAATAATGTTTGCAAACGTTTGGTGCTTTCCTGACGGAGTTCATCGAAACTTCCCCAACGTGTTCTCGAAGCGGGAACCGGATTATTCTTTATCCAGGTACCATTGGCATATTGATAAAAATTATCACCCGGTTTTACCGACAGGTCCATATTGGCCTTATCGATATATTTTGTTGTTTGTGAAAAAGAAGCAATGCTTGCAAGCAGTAATATTGCTGGCAACAATCTTTTTGAAAGTTGTAATTTCATATTTCAGGGTTTTGGTGTAACAAGGTAATAAAATTAGCGGATGTGAAAAACCTGCCTTCATTTGTTTGATGAACGGATGAAAATTCAACACAGAGCAAAAGGGTTTTGGAGTCAGCGCAGAGCACTCAGCGAAACTCTTTTTCTCTTTTACTCAGTGGTAAAAAAATCAGTATGAAAATAAATACCGGCATTTGTTGTCTTTTATTGGCATTGGCAGCCTGTACTTCACAGAAAAAATTGGCAAATCCTGCAAACCCCATTGTTGCTAATGTAAAATCCGAAAATGCAATTGAAAAAGCTGCACAACAATTTTTATTGAACGATAGTAATCTTGCGGCTGCGCATCTCGGTATCAGTATTTATGATCCGGCAGCAAAAAAATACCTGTACAATTATCAAGGTGATAAATATTTTATCCCGGCAAGTAATACAAAACTGCTCACTTGTTATGCTGCGATGAAATATTTGGGAGATAGTTTGGTGGGGTTGCGGGTTCAAAAGTTTTCTGACTCCTCATTTTTTATACAAGCAACTGCTGATCCGACTTTTTTGCATCCCGATTTTAAAACTCAACCTGTTCTTGATTTTCTACAAAAAAATAGCTCACGACAATTTCGTTTTTTAATGGAAAATGGAATGAAAAACCATTAGGCTTTGGCTGGGCTTGGGATGATTATAGTGATGATTATATGGTTGAGCGTAGTTCCTTTCCTATTTTTGGTAATGTTATTAGAATTCAAACTATTGGAAATGATATAGTAATAAATCCGCCTGCTGATAGATTATTTCCTTTGGGCTTTGGTGAGTCTGATATTATACCGCCTGCTTTTAATTTCAAGAAAGGGAAATTTACTTTTCATCGATACTTAAATTCAAATGAGTTAATAATAAAGGAGGCAAGGAGTGAGTTTAAATATCAAGAAATACCATTCATTACGAATGGAAATGCTACTGCTGTTGATTATCTAAAAATGGTTTTGCCAAAATTAAATTTATTAACAGGCGGGAACTTGAATTTAAGTTCAACATATAATATTCATTCCCAACCCACCGATTCTCTCTTAAAAATAACCATGCACCGCAGCGATAATTTTTTTGCAGAACAAACTTTATTGATGGTAAGCAATGAAAGATTGGGAATGATGAGCGATGCAAGAATCATTGATACTTTATTAAAAACTGATTATAAAGATTTTCCTCAAAAACCAAAATGGGTAGATGGCAGCGGATTGAGCCGTTACAATTTAATATCACCGCAGGATTTTGTTTTTGTATTGGAGAAAATGAAAAATGACTTTGCATGGAATCGGATCACCACCATACTTCCAACAGGTAATTCCGGAACATTAAGTGGCTTGTATAAAAATTATGCAGGGAAAATATTTGCTAAAACAGGAACGGTAAGTAATAATCTGGCATTAAGCGGATATATCATCACCAATCAAAACAAACAACTTATTTTTTCCGTTATAGTGAATAATCATCAGGCTTCTGCATCCGCCATTCGAAGATCGATAGAAAAATTTATCACTGATGTAATTGATAAGAATTAACCTACCTACCCCTCCTGAAAGAGGGGTCAAAAAAGTCATTTCCTTTTTTTGAACGAAATATTCGAACAAAGTTATTTCAACACCCCTTTAAGGGCTGGGGGTGGCCTATCGTCCAAACATTCTGTCCAAATAATCTTCTTTAAATTCTAAATAAGTTGGAGAACCTGTGACTGTGATATTTGGTGTGCTGCATTGAAATAATTCTTCCGCCAGACTTTGCATTTCTTTTTGTGTTAATGCTTGTCCTGCTTTGATGGATTGTTGTCTGCTCATGCAACGAATCAATTTTTCGCGCTTGCTGAATTTAATATCGCTGCTGAAATGTTTGAACTGTTCGATCAATAATTCAATGGAATGTTTTTCATTGCCCTGCAATACATCTGCCGGCGTGCCCTGTATCACGAAAGTATTGCTGCCAAAGGGTTCTATCTGATAACCGATCTCCAAAAGATCAGGTAAAATATCGGCAAGTAAAGCTGCATCTGCTGCCGCCAATTCCAATGTTACCGGAAATAAACTTTTTTGAGTGGCCATTTGTTTGCCATGTGCGGTCATGCTGTATCGTTCATACAAAATTCTTTCATGTGCCAATTGCTGATGCAATAAAATAAATCCGCTATGGGTAGATGCAATGATGTAGGTATTATGCAGTTGCAGAAATGTTGAATGCTGAAGGTTGAATACTGAATTCGAATTATTCTTTTCAAATTCAAAACCTGCATTTTCATTGATGTTCTTAAACTCCCCTTCTGGGGTTGGGGGAATAAAGAAACTTTTCCAATCCTTTAATTCGCTTTTATCATTCGCTTCAATCTTATGTGCCTGATTTTTTTGCGTAAATGTCTTGAAGAGATTCGAAGAAGAAGCCGCTTCTTTATTTTCAATAGTGAACGGTTTGCTGACTGCATCCAGACTTTGTATCTCTGCGTTCAAAGTAAAATCTAATGATGGTGCAATACTGAATTGTGCCAAAGCATGTTTTACTGCGGCTTGCACAAATGCGTAAACGATCTTTTCATCTTCGAATTTTATTTCCTGTTTGGTGGGATGCACATTGATATCCAGTTGTGAAGGATCGAGATCAATGAATAAAACATAACTCGGGAAACTGTCTTTCGCGATCATATTATCAAATGCACTGTTCACCGCATGATTGAGATAAGCGCTTTTAATGAAACGGCTGTTCACAAAAAAATATTGATCTCCTCTTGTCTTCTTCGCTGTTTCAGGTTTGCCAACAAATCCGTAAATATTCAAATAATCCGTTTCTTCATGCACATTCACCATTTTCGCATTATAATTATTGCCGAGTATTTGAATGATGCGTTGTTTTAAATTTCCCGCTTCCAAATGAAAAACTTGCTGACCATTACTTGTGACAGAAAAAAACACCTGAGGAAATGCCATCGCCACACGAATGAATTCGTCAATGATATGACGCATTTCAGCAGCATTGCTTTTTAAAAAATTTCTTCTTGCAGGAACATTGAAAAATAAATTCTTCATGCTGATACTGGTACCTACAGGAGCAGCACAAGCTTCCTGTTTCAGCACTGCACTGTTTTCAATCTCAATGAATGTCCCTAATTCATCTTCGGCTTTGCGTGTTTTTAATTCCACTTGAGCAACAGCGGCAATACTTGCCAACGCTTCGCCCCGAAAGCCCATGGTTTTGATGTGAAACAGATCTTCTATCTTTCTGATCTTACTGGTGGCGTGCCGCTCAAATGCCATTCTGGCGTCGGTTTCACTCATGCCTTTGCCATTATCGATCACTTGTATCAGATTCTTACCTGCATCGGTAACAATTAATTTTATTTCGTTTGCATCCGCATCGATCGCATTCTCCAATAATTCTTTTACTGCACTTGCCGGACGTTGGATCACTTCACCAGCTGCTATCTGGTTTGCAATATTGTCCGGTAATAATTGAATGATATCTGCCACTTCACTATCTTTTGTAAGGCGGTAAAAATAAACCATCTGAATGTAACAATGAATAAAATCTGATTATGGAAAATTGATAATATTACATCTTATAATAAAGTTATTTATGCAAAAAGCAATAGTCCTACTCGCAATAATAGTAAGCTCATATAGTGTCTTTGGTCAATCAAAGGCAAATGAAATTCCTCTATTCAAGTATTTGCAGGAAAATTTCGATTCATCAGTTGTTTGGAATTCGATAAATGCCTGGAGTCCAGAACCTCATTATAAGATTATTTCCAAGAATAATAAGGGCTTAGCTTTTTTTACTTATATGAACCCTTACGGCCATTTTTCAGCAAGAGCTTATCCATATGAGTTAGCTGAAAAATTTAATATGCTTTCAATAAACTATCGTTTTTCGAAGCCAGATACGAACAGATATTTCCTACCGGTAATCGTTTATTATCAATATCAGGATTCTCTTTGGCATTCAATTCGTAAGAATGATTTGTGGCATTTAAAGGATGACAAAGATGAAGGAGAAGGATGCAGGATTAGCAGATGTGATATACATGATTCAGGAGAAAACTATTTCTTTTTGATTACAAAAAATGATATTAAGGAATTGAGCTTTTACGATCCTTTCTTTTATGAGAGTTGTTGTCCTGGACGAGAAGGGCGACAAAAGATAATTCGGATTATAGATTCATTCAACAAGTCATTTAGTTCTTATCTACAAAATATTCCTGTTGCAACAGTATCTTCGCAATAAAATATTTTAACAATGACCTTAAGCGCAGATATAAAAAAGATAGAAAGAGTTTTTTTACCAAAGGATTTCACCGTAACCACATGGGAAGCATTAGAACCTTATTTCAAAAATTTATTGGACAGGAAAATTGATTCAAAAGCTGATCTGGAACACTGGCTGAAAGATATGAGTGAAGCCGAAGCCGTAGTGAGTGAAGATGCCTGCTGGCGGCAAATAAAAATGACCTGCGATACAACCAATAAAGATCTGGAAGATGCTTTCACTTATTTCTGTATGGAAATTCAACCCAAATTGCAACCTTATGCAGATGCATTGAATAAAAAATTGATCGCATCTCCATTCACCAAAGAATTGGATCAACAAAAATTTTTTACTTATTTAAGAAGCGTGAAAAAGAGTATTGATCTCTTTCGTGAAGAAAATATTCCACTACAGGCAGAGTTAAGCGTGATGCAACAACAATATGGTGGCATTGCCGGAAAGATGACCGTTGAAGTGAACGGACAGGAATATACTTTACAACAAGCTTCGAAATTTTTAGAAAGTCATGATAGAAAATTACGAGAAGAAGTGTATCGTAAAATTCAGGACAGAAGATTGCAGGATAAAGATGCCATGCATGATCTCTATTCTCAATTGATAGAAAAAAGGGATCAGGTGGCAAAGAATGCAGGCTTTGCCAATTACCGTGATTATAAGTTTGTTGAATTAGGAAGATTCGATTATACAAAAGAAGATTGTTTTCAATTTCACGAAGCAGTGAAGTTGCATGTGTTGCCGATCATTGATAAGATCTATCAAAAGAAAAAAAAGAAATTAGGTTTGACGGAATTAAAACCTTGGGATACGGAAGCAGAACCTGAAGGAGTTGAAGCTTTAAAACCTTTTACTGACGGAAAAGATCTGTATGAAAAATCTGTTCAATGTTTTGAAGAACTGAATCCATTTTTTGCAGATTGTTTAAAGAAGATGAATGAATTAAAGCACTTTGACCTGGAAAGCAGAAAGGGCAAAGCTCCCGGCGGATATAACTGCCCGTTGGCTGAAAGCGGCGCACCGTTTATTTTTATGAATGCAGCCGGGCAAATGAGTGATGTTACCACAATGGTGCACGAAGGTGGTCATGCCATTCAATCTTTCTTAACGCATCATTTAGAGTTAAATTCTTTCAAAGAATATCCGATGGAAATTGCTGAAGTGGCCAGTATGAGCATGGAATTATTTTCCATGTATCATTGGGATAGTTTCTTTGATAAAGAAGAAGATCTGAAACGTGCCAAAGAACATCAATTGGAAAGAACGATTACCATTTTTCCATGGATCGCCATCATTGATAAATTCCAGCATTGGGTATACGAAAATCCAAAACATACGGTTGATGAAAGAACAGATAAATGGATGGAAATTGCAAAAGAATTTTCTACAGATGCGATAGATTATTCCGGATTGGATGCTTATCGTAAAATAGGATGGCAGCGCCAACTGCATTTATTTGAAGTGCCGTTTTATTATATCGAATACGGCATTGCTCAATTAGGTGCCATTGGTTTGTGGGCACAATACAAAAAGAATCCAAAACAAGCTTTACAGAATTATATTAATGCGTTGAGTTTAGGCGGCACCAAAACATTACCCGAATTATATGCAACCGCAGGATTAAAATTCGATCTCTCACCTGCACATATTAAAACATTGATGGAATTTGTAAACGAAGAAATGGAGAAGTTGTAAAAAGTATCAGCTACTTAACAAGTGCCTGATACTTTTTTGTTGACTTGTAAGGTTTCTTCTTTATGCAACAATTTACCACTGAGTTAAAGAGAAACAGAGTTAAGGCAGAGAACTCAGCGCAACTCTTTAACTCCTTTTCTCTGCGGTGAATATTCCGCTTCGATCAAAATCTTTTATTGCTTTTTTATCAATCGAATATTTTTTGCAGATTCTTTTCGCATCACATGCATGGGAATGGCAACACCCATTGCCAACGACATGATGATGAATAATGTTTTAGCACCATTGTTTACTGTTTCGGAAAGAATCGAATTATAATCTGAACCAATTGCTCCTGTTAACTTAATTAATCCCAACATAGTGCGATAGGCGAATACTCCGGGAATTAATGGAATAACAGAAGGGATGGCAAATATCATCGGTGGCACATGCCTGAAATGTGCAATGGGAATACTTAATATACCAACAGCCGATGCACCAACAAAAGAAGCAAACACAACACCCACGCTCATTTGCAACAAAGTAAATTTTAAAAAACATCCGATAGCACCTCCGATCCACAATGCAAATAATGTTCTGGGCGGCACATTAAATAAAATACCAAAACCCAATGCAGCCCAGCCGCACCAAAAAGCTTTACTGAAAATGATGATCCAATCCATAGTCATTAATTCAAATTATAAATTAACATCGCGATCAATAATCCAAATGCAATCGCCATTGAAAACATCAATGCATTTATTCCTCTTACAATTCCATTTAAAATATTACCGTCGATCAGATCGGTGAAAGAATTAATTAACGGAACGCCGGGAATTAAAAACAAAACCGATGTTGCAAAAGCGTGTTCGAAATTGATATTCAATCCTGCCTTAATAAATGCACCTGCAAATAAGGATGCAACCAACGATCCAAAGAAAACACAGATATAAGGATTGAATTTCTTTTTGATGGCTTCTTGCCGAACAAACAGTCCGCAGAATGTTGCACCAAAAGCAATGATCATTTCAGGAGGTTTGCCGCCGAATGAAAAGCAAAATGCAGAACCTGCCAGACTAACAAAAAGCAAAATGATCATTCGAGGATAATGCGGCAATGATAATAATCTGTTCAATTCATTTCTCACTTGTTGCAATGATAAATTTTTTTCCACTGCATCCCAGCTTAATCTGCTGATACCTGAAATGATCTTAAAATTCACTCCTTGTGAAGGAGTACTTCGCATACCATTAAAAAGAACATTGTCCTCTTCATCATTTAATGTAAGGGAGATCGATTTGGGTGCAATGGAAATATGTGCTTCGTAATGATAAGTTGTGGCCAATCTTTTCATTGTAATTCTTATCCTGCTGCAACTTGCACCTGAACTTAACAGAGAAACGCCTACATCCAATAACAATGATCCCAACTCTTTTGTTTCAGTAATCTTGTTTTGCTCCATCAAAAAATGTATTGGTAAAAGAGTATTTGTGCAAAAGTAAACTTATTTGATGGGTTGATTTATTTCGGGTTTTACAGTGCAAATATTCCTCATTGTCGTTGTTACATTGATGTACAAACAATCTGTTTACATTGAATAATAGTTTAAGCTGATAATGATTTTCATCATTCTCTCTGCGAAAGATCAAGTTTAGCTTTGCATTTAAATACAGATCTATGAATTGGCTACAACAGTTATTTACTCAGCAGAGTATCGCACAAACAGTGATCATTTATGGCTTGGTGATTGCTATTGGTACCTGGTTGGGTAAATTTAAGATCTTCGGGATCTCTCTCGGCGTTACCTGGATCTTATTCATGGGTTTATTGGTCTCTTATCTCGGTATCAATGTAAATAAAGAAATAGAAAATTTTTTAAAGGAATTCGGATTGATACTTTTTGTGTATTGTATCGGTTTGCAGGTAGGCCCCGGTTTTTTTGCATCACTTAAAAAAAATGCATTGGCCAATAATGTTTTGGCCGCAGGAATAGTATTAATCGGCGTTTTGATAACTGTAACATTTTTTTATTCAACAGGAACATCAGTCCCTGTTTTGACAGGTATCATGAGCGGTGCTGTTACAAACACTCCCGGTTTAGGTGCTGCACAAACAGCTGTAACCGATATGCATTTGGCGGCAGACAATAATGCATTAATAACATTAGCCTATGCATTGGCTTATCCTTTTGGTGTATTCGGAATTATCTTTTCCATCATTATTTTAAAATGGATCTTCCGTATTAATGTAGATAATGAAATAGAATTGCATGCAAAGCTCAGTGCCATCAAAGCAGTGAAACCGATATCTGTTCATCTGATAGTTGAGAATAAACAATTGATCGGTCAACCCATTCGAAGGATATTTGAAATGATGAAAGAGCATGTTGTCATTTCAAGAATGTTTCATAAAGACACGATCATAGCACCTGATCCGGATACCATTTTGAATGAACATGATGTTTTATTGGTTGTTGCACCTAAGCATGTTGTCAATCAATTAAAAATTTTGATCGGAGGTGAGAGTGCGATGAATTTAAAAGAAGCACCTCAAAATGAATTGATCTCCAGAGTAATTGTTGTTACAAGAACTGAAATAACACATCGCCGTTTAGGTGATATTCCGGAATTACATGCACATGGTTTTACATTAACAAGATTGGGTAGAGCAGGAATTGAAATGGTGCCGCATGGCGATATTGTTCTGCAATTGGGTGATAATATAAAAGTGGTGGGAACACAGGAAGCAGTTGAATCAGTTACCAATGTATTGGGTAATTCATTGAAGAGATTGGAAGTGCCCGATCTTGCTCCGATATTTATTGGTATTGTATTAGGTGCAATCGTTGGAAGTATTCCTTTATCGTTTCCCAATATGCCGGTGCCTGTAAAGATCGGTTTGGCAGGGGGACCATTGATCGTTGCATTATTATTAAGTCGTTTTGGAAATGTGTTGTACTTAAATAATTATACAACCAACAGTGCAAACTTAATGGTACGTGAATTGGGTATTACTTTATTTCTTGCCAGTGTTGGATTGAGTAGCGGGAATAGTTTGGCAGAAGCTTTTCATGGCGGTAATGCATGGATATGGATCACCATGGGAATTACCATTACCATGGTACCATTAATTATTATCGGATTGATCGCCAGATATTCTTTGCGTAAAACTTATTTTGAGATTTGCGGATTATTGGCAGGAGCAAGTACCGATCCGCCGGCATTGGCATTTGCTATGCAGATGGCTAAGAGTGATGTGCCATCAGTAACATACGCAACAGTCTATCCGTTGACAATGATCTTGAGGATTATTGCTGCGCAATTATTAATATTATTATTTGCATCCTGATCTTTGAATAATGATTGTCACGAATGCGCAAATAGATTTTTATTCGTGCATTCGTGGCAAAAAAAAACAGTTGTTCAAATTTTATTTTAAACAACTGCTCATTTATTTTATCAAAATTTTATTGATCTTTTTTGTCTTGTTTGGGTGGTTGTGGTGGCCTGTTCATCGGCGGACGATTTTGCGGAGGTCTTTGTTGAATAGGTCTTTGCTGTTGTTGCCCGCCTTGCTGCCTTGGGCCTTGTTGTCTTGTGTCTTGTTGTCTTGTGTCTTGTTGTCTTGTGTCTTGACTTCTTGTATCCTGATTCCTTGGCGATTGCTGTCTTGCCCCTTGATTTCTTGAATCTTGATTCCTATTATCTCTTTGCTGATCTTTTCTGCGTTTATCGTTTCTTTCCAAACTCTTTAAACTGATCTGTCCAACAACATCCACAAACTGTGGTTCAATTTCTTTTGGTTTGCCGGTAGTAACATCAACAGGCTCTAATTCTTCTGGCTTAATTCCCTGTGCATTCAAACGTTTAATATCTTTTACGCGCTGAATGGTCAAAGGATAATGTTTGCTTCCACCCTGAATAATATACCACATCAGGTTTTTGAAAATATCTTTCTTAATTAAGAATGCTGTTCCCTTTGCAGTTTCGAACGAATCTGCATTATCAGGAAAATGTTGCAAGGCATCTAAATAAGTATCGAGTTCATAATTCAAACAACATTTCAATCGGCCGCATTGCCCGCTTAATTTTGTTTGATTGATGGATAGATTCTGATAACGTGCAGCGGTTGTGTTCACACTCTTAAAATCATTCAACCAGGTGCTGCAACATAATTCTCTTCCGCAACTACCGATACCTCCAACCTTCGCAGCTTCTTGTCTGATACCGATCTGGCGCATTTCCACTTTCAATTTAAAATCACCCGCCAATTGTTTGATGAGTTCACGAAAATCAACGCGATCATCAGCAGTATAAAAGAAAGTTGCTTTTTTACCATCGGCCTGAATTTCCACTTCACTTAATTTCATTTGCAAATTCAAATTGCGTGCAAATTCGCGGCTCTTTGCCTGAACAGAAGGTTCGCGGTCCTTACTGATACGGTAACTTTCAAGGTCCCTATCGGAGCTTCTTCTCAATATTCTTTTCATTTCTGCACCAAACTCATCCACACTTTTTTTCTTCATCTGTAAACGAACCATTTCACCTGTCAATGAAACTTCGCCCACATCAAAACCGCCAATACCTTCAACAGTAACATAATCGCCTTTATCAAAATATTGTAAAGTGGTATTGCGATAAAATTCTTTTCTGCTGCCCTGTTTAAAACTTACTTCCACCACTTTGCAACTGCCATCAGCATCTGCAATCGGCAAATTCATTAACCAGTCATGAACATTCAAACGATTACAACCGCCTGTACTGCAGCCGCCATTGCTTTTGCAACCGCCCGGTTTACTGGTACCACATGATCCGCATCCCATGCTTCATTCAATTTAATGTATAAACGTAATTGTTTACGAGAGAGAAGAAATATAAGTGAGCCGATGGACTAAGGCTGTTCAGGATTGTTGCATTGTTCTAAGAAACCTTGAGGCAAACCTCAATAAAAAAACCATTATTGAACTAATAAAACAACTATACCTATTTTGAAACATCGTATTCATTTCAATAACCCCGATTCATCCGTTTATCACAAAATTTCTTTCCTCAATTTTCAAAAGTAAGGAATTAATTGTTTTGCGTATTACATTTACTTGTAAGTACATTACTCAATTAACAAAACCAACTGTATGAACTGCAAAAAACTGTTTTTGCTTGCCGCCATTATCCCGTTATTGTCTTTACAGGCATTTTCACAAAATATTCCTTCTCCCAAAGAGCATTTCGGATTTTCCATCGGAGATGATTATCAATTGGCCACCTATACACAGACAGAAGCCTATTTTAAAAAATTAGCAGCAACATCAAACAGGGTAAAGTTGGTAGACATAGGCAAAACGGAAGAAGGCCGTACGCAATACATGCTCATTATCTCCGATCCGGATAACCTAAAAAACTTAGATCGTTATAAAAAGATCGCACAGCAATTGGCACATGCAGAAAATATTTCTGATGAACAGGCACATGCTTTAGCTGCAGAAGGTAAAGCAGTTGTTTGGATTGATGGTGGTTTACATGCTACCGAAGTGGTGGGCGCACATCAACTGATAGAAACGGTTTGGCAATTGAGCAGCAGGACAGATGCTGAAACTGAAAAGATATTAAAAGATGTGATCGTATTGGCTGCGCATGCTAACCCTGACGGACAGGAATTAGTTTCTAATTGGTATATGCGTGAACCCAAACCTGAAAAACGTGTGTTACAATATTTACCAAGATTATATGAAAAATATGCGGGTCATGATAATAACCGCGATTTCTACATGTTCAATCTGAAAGAAACACAGAACATCGGTAAGCAATTATTCATAGAATGGTTACCGCAGATCATGTACAATCATCATCAGGCAGGACCGGCCGGTGCTGTTGTTGCAGGGCCACCCTTCCGTGATCCCTTTAATTATACTTTTGATCCTTTGGTGATGACAAGTTTGGATGCAGTTGGCGCTGCTATGGTGAGCAGATTGAATCTGGAAGGAAAACCAGGTTATACGGAAAGAAGCGGATCAAATTATTCAACTTGGTATAATGGCGGATTAAGAACATCCACTTATTTTCATAATATGATCGGACTGCTTACAGAGATCATAGGGGGTCCTACACCGGCAGATATTCCCGTAGTTCCGGAAAGATTAATTCCCAATAGCGCTACTTCGTATCCGGTGCTTCCGCAAAAATGGCATTTCCGTCAATCCATTGATTATTCCGTTTCCCTGAATTATGCAGTATTGAATTATGCCATGCGTCATAAAGATGAATTGTTGTATAACATTTATAAAATGGGGCGCAACAGCATTGAAAGGGGCGAACATGATACATGGACATTATCACCCAAACGTGCCGCAGAGATCACCAAACTGTTTAAGGCAAGTCAAGCAAATAACAAAAGACCGAATAGTGATTCTGCTCTTGCCGATGAGAATCCTCTTGTACCGAGAAACAATATTCCGTTGAAATTATATGATAGTGTTTTAAAAAATCCAAGCTATAAAGATCCGCGTGGATATATCATTCCGGCCGATCAGGCAGATTTTGCAACAGCGACCAGGTTTGTGAATACGTTGATCACAAGCGGTATGATCGTGCAGAAAGCTTCTGCTGCTTTTACAGTAGATAATGAACAATTTCCTGCAGGCTCTTATGTGATCAAAACCAATCAAGCTTTTCGTCCGCATTTATTGGATATGTTCGAACCGCAGGATCATCCAAACGATTTTCAATATCCCGGCGGACCACCTGTTGCACCGTATGATGCTGCGGGTTGGACCTTAGCGTATCAAATGGGTGTTCAGTTCAGCAGGGTATTACATGCTTTTGACGGGCCCTTTGAAAGAATTGAGTATGGTCAGTTACAGACAGCGAAAGGAAGTATTGCTGCTGCAAAAAAAATAAATGGATATGTGATCAACGCAAGCGCCAACAATTCTTTTATTGTTGTAAATGACCTGTTGAAAGCGGGAGCAGAGGTATATCGTATCAATGATTCTGTGCCGGGTACTCATTTTGCAAAAGGTTCTTTCTATATTCCTTCATCATCCAAAACAAAAGAGCTGATCGAAAAATCAATTACCGGTTTTGGTGTTGATGCTCTGATCGTAAGTAAACGCCCTTCTGCTGTTTCAAAAATAAATACAGCAAGAATTGCACTATGGGATAATTACGGTGGTTCTATGTCATCGGGATGGGTCCGTTATATTTTTGAACAATATCATTTTAATGCAGATGTTATTTATACAAAAGATATTGATACGGGTAACCTGAGATCAAAGTATGATGTGATCGTTTTTGTTGGCGGCGCTATTCCATCATTAACTGCAACCAATCGCAACAATGGTTTCGACAGAGAGCCCAAAGCAGATTCTATTCCTGCAGAATTCAGAAATCGTTTGGGAAAGATCACTGCAGCAAAATCAATTCCTCAGTTGAAAAAATTCTTGGAAGAAGGAGGTAATATCATCACCATCGGAAGCAGTACCAATTTAGCCTATCATCTTTCTTTGCCGGTAAAGAATGCATTGGTTGAAATGGTGAATGGTGCAGAAAAAAGTTTACCTAATGAAAAATTTTATATTCCGGGCAGTATCTTAAATGTGCGTGTTGATTCAACTGACCTGGCTGCAGCAGGATTCAGATCAAAAACAGATGTGTATTTTGATGCAAGCCCGGCGTTCATCATTCTTCCAGAAGCACAAGTGAAAGGTGCCATAAAACCATTGGCATGGTTTGCAGATGCACAATCACTGAGAAGCGGATGGGCATGGGGGCAATCTTATTTGAATGGAACAGTCGCTGCATTTAAAGCAACGTATGGAAAAGGAGTGTTGTATGCATTCAGTCCCGAAATAACTTTCCGTGCACAACCTTATGGCACGTTTAAATTTTTATTCAACGGATTGTATCAATAAAAAAATAAAGTGGTGATCGGTCAAACTTCGATCACCACTTTATTCTGAATGATATGGAACAGTTTAATGGTCAATGCCTGAAACAACATTTTGCCGTTGGCATTGCGCTCAATATAATAAGAGGCTTTGTCTAATTCTTCTATGATGGCACGCTGCTGGCTAACCGATGCGATCTTGTTTAAACGTTGTGCGAAATCTTTTTCATTATCTGCCAATGCAATATTATCTGCACCCAACACTTTAATGCGGATACTTTGTTCTAATAAGTGATTGAAGTAGCGTAAAAATTGTTTTTGTTTTTCTCTGCCCAACTTGCTTACTTCTTCTGTGAATTTTATTTGAGAGACAGGCCCGCCTTTTAATGTTGCATTCAACCATTCGCGTAATAAACTTTGCCAATCTTCTTCCGCATGTTGTAATAATTGTAAAGCTTCTCTGTAATTCCCTTCACAAATAGATGCAATTTGATGTGCAGTATCTTTAGGTGCGTTGGCTCTTTCGATCAAAGCCTTTTCAATGTCATCCATTTGCAGCATCGGAATTTTTATCAACTGGCAACGACTTAAAATAGTTGGCAAGATCTTTTCATCATTTTCTGAAACTAAAATAAAGAGCGTGTTGGGTGGCGGTTCTTCTATCAACTTTAATAATTTGTTCCCCTCTTTGCCTAAGTATTCGGGCATCCACAACAATAATATTTTGTATTCGCTTTCAAAACTTTTTAAGTTCAGTTTACGCATGATATCATTGCATTCATCAGCCGTAATATTTCCCTGTTTATTTTCCGCACCGATGAATTGCAACCAATCGTATACATTTCCGTAAGGATAATTTTTGATGAATTCTCTCCACTCCTGAATATAATCTGTGCTCACAGGTTTATCTCCGCTTTTCTTAGGAATGACAGGATAAGAAAAATGCAGATCGGGATGTATCAATTGTTCTGCACGCTGAAATGCAGGTTGAGATTGTATTTCATCAGGATGAATAAATGTTGGTGTTGCTTCTAATGCCGTGAATCCACCAAACAGATCTTCCACAACGGGTGATGCTTGCGGCTGACTGACCACATATTGTGCAAATGCCAATGCCAATGGCAAAGCACCGCTTCCTTCTTTTCCAAGAAACAACAATGCATGACTGAGACGGTTTTGCTGCACCATTTCAGTTAAATGTTGTTTTACCTGTTCTTGCCCTATTACATCTTTGAATTGCATTGCAAGCGAAGATAAATCTCTGCAACAAGATTCATGAAAGAAATAAAAAAGCTTCTCATTTTTTGAGAAGCTGTAAGCAAATATTATTAAGAGCTTTTATTTCAAATATTTTAAGATCTCTTCACTATCCGGTGTTACTTTACTTGGAAAATAAGCCAATAATTTTCCGTTCTCATCTAATAAAAATTTATTGAAGTTCCAGGTGATGGTTGCATCTAAAACACCATTCTCTGTTTTATTACAAAGCCATTTGTAAACAGGAGAAATATTATCACCTTTCACATCTATTTTTTCAGCTAATGGAAAATTCACACCATAATTTTTTTTGCAAAAAGTTTGAATTTCTTCAGCAGTGCCGGGTTCTTGTCCGCCAAACTGATTGCATGGAAAACCAACGATCACTAATTTGTCTTTGTATTGATCGTATACTTTTTGCAATGCTTCATATTGAGGGGTGTAACCGCATTTAGAAGCAGTGTTCACCACCAATATTTTTTTGCCTTTGAAAGAAGAGAAATCAATCTCTTTTCCGTCGAGCGATTTTACTTTAAAACTGTGAATACTGTTATTGGATGGCAAAGTAAATGCTGAGAGTATTGCCACTGCCGCAATAGTTAAAATGTATTTCATAATGTTAGGTTTGTACAAATAACAACTTTTTAAAAGAAATGTTGAAATTTTTGTGATGAATAAGGCCCCGAATTCATTAACCTGCAAGAATTTTTCCGTCAGTAGTAAATTGCTTTTCCTCCGCGGTAAATCTATCCTTCCCCTATCTTAGGTGAATAGCTTCCCCTCATTAAACCCCGGCAAGCCATAACAAAATAGTAATCAAAGGAAGGATCGCCATTAAAAAGGGAACAGAACCTATCAGGGATATCGCGGTTATACACGCTTTAAATAGGGAGTATATAGCAGGTATATAGGGAGTATGCGCCAACTTGGCAGTAAGAAAGATAGACTGTAATCGTTTTTAGAATGTGAACCTGGATCTGAAAAGCGGGAGTATTCAATAAACTACATGAGGTGTAAGAAGAAGAACATATTGGTAAATTAGATGGTCCAGGCCAACGTTGCAATGCTCAATTGGGTGTTAAGGATATTTACAATAGTATTGCCACATGCTTCTAAAGTAGCACCGGTGGTAATAACATCGTCAACCAATAAAACATGTTTGTCCTGCAAAGAATTTTTATCTGCCACTGCAAAAACATGCTGCATGTTTTGCCAGCGATGAATACGATCTTGCTGCGTTTGTGTTTCGGTGAATTGAGTTCGGATCAATGCATTTTTCAAAACAGGTTTTTGCCAAACAGATGCGATGCCTTCACAGATGATCATCGCCTGATTATAACCCCGTTTCTTTTCTTTTTTTGGATTGAGCGGAAGCGGAACTAAAACATCTACATCATTAAATCTTTCAGATTCCTGCAATTGATAACCCAATTGTTTGCCCAAAAAAAATCCAATATCTTTATTGTTGCGGTATTTTAATTGAATCATTAAATGTTGCAGCAAAGAATTCTTTGTGAAATAATAAGCCGCAGTTGCAGCAATAATATTTAATCTTCCGTAAAATATTTTTTCAACCGGGTTATTTTTTGTGTTCGTAAAATTTGTTTCGGGTAAATCGAACAAACATTTTGTACAGAGAATGGCATCGTCATTCAATACATCTGTTCCGCATCCTTCACAATTATGCGGATACAATAAATGCGAGAAGTCATTTAAATATGATTTCAATTTTTGAAGCACAACACAAGATAAAAAAATATCTTATGTATTAAAATGGGGCAAGAATATTTTTTTTCACTAGCACTAAGTTTTTCATGGCATCAACCGTTGCCTTCGATTCTTTCAGTGAAAGAATCGCACGCTTGTGCCGAAGTAAAATAATTGAAAAGTTAAAATAAATATTGATACACTTCCTGCACCTGACTCAATGCAATCACTTCGATCTTATAACTTTTTAAGTCAACGCTTTTTTTATTGTATTTGCTCAGAATGATCTTTTCAAAACCTAATTTTTCTGCTTCTGCAATTCGTTGTTCAATTCGGTTCACTGCTCTTATCTCACCATTCAATCCAACTTCACCTGCAAAACAAATTTGATGCGGCAATGGAATATCTTCATAAGAAGAAAGTAACGCACAAATCACAGCAAGATCAATCGAAGGATCTTCAACTTTTAATCCACCTGCAATATTGATGAATACATCTTTTGTTCCGAATAACAATCCGCCGCGTTTTTCCAACACAGCCAATAATAATTGTAATCTTCTTAAGTCAAATCCGCTCACAGTGCGCTGTGGCGTGCCATACACGCTTTGTGTTACTAATGCTTGCACTTCAATTAATAAAGGCCGCATGCCTTCTAATGTTGCAGCGATAGCACTTCCGCTTAATTGACCTTCGCGTTGTGCAATTAAGATTTCAGAAGGATTGGAAACCACTTTCATTCCCTCACCGGTCATCTCATAAATACCTAATTCTGCAGTACTGCCAAAACGATTTTTTAATGTTCTTAAAATACGATAAGCATAATGTTGATCACCTTCAAATTGAAGAACAGTATCCACCATGTGTTCTAAAATTTTTGGGCCTGCTATACTTCCGTCTTTCGTGATATGACCGATCAAAAAAACAGGTGTGTTGGTTTCTTTTGCAAAGCGTTGAAATTCCGCTGCACATTCTCTTATTTGTGAAACACTTCCTGCACTGCTGTCAATTAAATTTGATTGAAGTGTTTGAATGGAATCAACAATCACTAATTGAGGTTTTAGTTTTTTTATTTCCGAAAAAATGGTTTGTGTAGATATTTCAGTGAGTAAATAAAAATTGTCATTATTTGCTTTAACTCTGTCTGCACGCATTTTAATTTGTTGTTCACTTTCTTCACCACTGATGTACAAAACAATCAACTCATTCATCATTAAACCATGTTGTAAAAACAAAGTGCTTTTGCCGATACCCGGTTCACCGGCAACCAAAACAATACTTCCCGGAACAATGCCGCCACCTAATACACGATTTAATTCTGCATCATTGGTAACAATTCTTTCTTCTTCTGTTGTAACAACATTATTTAATGCAATTGCTTTTGATGTTTTTTTATCGTCGCTATATCCTTTCCAACTTTGCTCTTTGTTATTGCCTTTATCTAAAACTTCTTCAATAAAAGTATTCCATGAATTACAGGAAGGGCATTTGCCTAACCATTTGGCACTTTCATAACCACAATTGCTGCAAAAAAAATGCTGTCTTTATTTTGCTCATGCAATAAAGATAATTGCAAAAAAGGAAGATTTATTTTTATGAAAAATATTCTTGAATGCTATTCATATTTTTTATTCAGAAAGAAAATGAGTCGTAAGATTTTTTATAAAATAAATGAAGGGTAAACTTGCTGAAGCTGCAATAATAAAGGGTTTCAGGAGTAAATCTTTAAAAGGCAAAAGGGCTAACATTGCTGTTAACCCTCTTACTTACTAACCCATTAAATTCTTGCACTAAATTACAATAATGGGGCACATGGCAAAA
>Ga0364866_10009_pt1 | contig 136413 bp, 119 predicted proteins | sample ExccelAu500001D3_3_FD_206913 | JGI IMG/M metagenome (GOLD analysis project Ga0364866, IMG submission 206913) | Enriched cells from Trout Bog Lake Hypolimnion, Wisconsin, USA - BchlTB.Aug13.5000.01.D3 | ecosystem: Environmental > Aquatic > Freshwater > Lake > Hypolimnion/Profundal zone | place...
CCGGGTTGCCGGTCATTGCTTTGGCGCGTTATTTGGAAAAGGAAGATGACCCGCCGCGCCGCGAGGCGGCGCTCGGCACAATCAAAAAAGCGCTGGATTACTATTTGCGGGTCACCGGAAGTGTCGCCAATCCCTTCGGATATGCGCGACAGACGTTTTTGTTTCGCGGGCAGGCCAGGGACGGATTCTTCATTCCGCATGATAATGAGAGCGGTTGGTGGTGGCAGGGAGAAAATGCGCGTTTGGCGTCGCTGGCGGCAGCCGCCATTGTGGGAGGGCGGCTGGTTTATCCCGGCCCCGGCGCGTTCGGAGTCAAACCAGATTTGGCTAATTTCGCCAGCGACCAGATTGCTTGGATTCTGGGTGAGAACCCTTACGATATGTGTTTCATGTTTCAATTTGGCAAAAATAATGTCCCGTATATGAGTTCAAGTTTCGGACACGGCTCCGGACGCGGCGGGATTTCCAACGGAATTACCGGCAAAGACGGCAATCCCGATGGTTCCGGGATTGACTTTAAAACGCACGCAAATGGCAACGAATGGCGTTGGACTGAGCAATGGTTGCCGCATTCAGCTTGGTTTCTCCAAGCGATGGCGGCCATGTCTTCAAAATGAAAACGAAAAACCTCATTTCGACCACCGCGAACTTATTGTCGGTGCTCTTGGCGCTCACTACCTTTTCCGCGTTTGCGCAAAACGATACGAACCGATTTCGCGCTCTGGTCTTGGCGGAGCGAGGCGACCAGCACGAAGCTTTTGTGGTTGCCGCGTTGGAATGGCTCAAGGGCACGGCGGCGAGGGACCATTTTGCGATGGACATTTTTGAGAATCCGAATCAATTCAACAAAGCGTTTCTGGCAAAGTACCAGGTGTTCATTCAGCTTAATTACCCTCCGTACCGATGGAGCGATGAAGCCAAGGCCGCGTTTCAGGATTACGTCGAACAGGGACGCGGCGGCTGGGTTGGCTTGCATCATGCCACATTGCTCGGAGAATTTGACGGTTATCCAATGTGGCCCTGGTTTTCTGATTTCATGGGCGGGATCCGCTTCAAGACCTACATCGCCAAACGTGTCGCCGGAACGGTTGTGGTCGAGGACGCGGCACATCCGTGTTTGAAGGGATTGCCCGAAACGTTTGTCATCGGCGAGGAGGAATGGTACACCTACAATAAGGACCCGCGCCCCAATGTGCATGTTCTGGCCCATGTGGATGAATCGTCTTATCAACCATCGTCCGACATCAAAATGGGAGACCATCCGGTTATTTGGACCAACGAGAAGATGAAGGCCCGCAATGTCTATATTCTCATGGGACACCATCCCAGCCTGTTTACCAACGATGATTACAAAACCTTGCTTCGAAATTCGATCCTCTGGGCGGCCGGAGACAAAAACAGCGCGATCAAGACGGACGCTATAACGAAATAATTATGACAGCATTCACAACTATCGTCAGCCGCGGAATCGCACTCATCTCGGTTCTTTTCTGTTCAACCACTCTCAACGCGCAAAGCCCGGCGCCCCAGTTCAAGGTGGTCGCCTTTTACACCGGCAAGAGCGATCTGGCCCACATCAGTTTTGTGCATGAAGCCAATCGCTGGTTCCCGCAAATGGCGGCCAAATATAATTTCACCTATGAATCGACAACGAACTGGAATCAAATGAATGCGGCGTTTCTTTCCCAGTTTCAGGTCGTGCTTTTCCTGGACACCCGGCCCGATGGTCCAGCCCAGCGAAAGGCGTTTGAGGATTACATGGAGCATGGCGGGGCCTGGATGGGATTTCACTTCGCGGGGTTCGCGCTGACGCCTTCGGAGTTTCCGCAGAATTGGAATTGGTATCACAATACGTTTTTGGGATCGGGCGAATATTGGAGTAACACTTGGCGGCCCACTTCGGCGGTGTTGCGTGTCGAAGATTCCCATCATCCCGCCACCAGAAATCTGCCGGAGACGTTCAAGTCTGCCCCGAACGAGTGGTATCGATGGCAGAACGATTTGCGCGCCAATCCGGACATCAAAGTGCTCCTCTCCATCGATCCATCGAGCTATCCGCTTGGAACCGGCCCCAAGACCAACGAAATCTGGCATAGCGGTAACTATCCAGTGGTGTGGACCAACCAGAAATACAAAATGATCTACATGAACATGGGGCACAATGACATGGATTACGACCACAAGACGAACAAGGAGTTGTCGTCCACATTTGAAAGCGACGCACAAAACCAGTTGATCGTGGACAGTCTCTTGTGGCTGGGCGGCGGAAAGCGGCCAAGTCAGTAACTATGCCGCAAGATAATCACGGCGGACAATCGAGGCGCGACTTCATTAAGAAGACCGGCGCTGCGACCGCTGCTGTTGCTTCCGCGGGCTTTCTTCAGACTCCTGCTTCCGCGAACGCGCAAACCTCAAACGTGGCAATTGTCCTTGATGCGATTGATCCGTTGACGAAGACGATACCAGTGCTATCGGCTGCTGCGGAATTGCGCGATACGCTAATTGCGCGCGGGTTGTCCGCCCAATTCCATCAAAGCCTCGAACAGGTTTCGCGCGCGCAACAATGCATCTTAGTCGGCGGCCCAGCGTCCGCATCGGCGCGGCCGGTGCTGGCGGGCGCGGGAATTGAATTGCCGGAGTCGCCAGAGTCACTCGTCTTGGCCCGTGGACGCGCGCAAGGAAAGTTGGTCACATTAGCGGTTGGTCGCGACGAGCGGGGAATGACCTATGCCCTCCTGGAATTGGCCGACCGCGTCAAGTATGGGGATGATCCGGCGTCAGTGCTAAAAACGGTCAAACCTATTTCTGAGCGCCCGGCCAACGAGGTTCGAGGTGTCTTGCGGTCGTTTGTCAGCGATGTCGAGGACAAGGCGTGGTTTAACGATCGGGAATTCTGGGGCCCATACCTGACAATGCTGGCCACTCACCGATTTAACAGGTTTCAGTTGGCGCTGGGGATCGGATACGATTCCGCTTCGGACATTCGCGATTGTTATTTTCATTTTCCATACCCATTTCTTCTGGAAGTGCCGGGCTACCAGGTTCGCGCGGCGCCGCTGCCCGACGCCGAGCGCGATCAAAATCTGGCGATGCTCCGGTTTATCAGCGACGAGACGGCGCGGCGCGGCCTTCAATTTCAATTGGGGCTGTGGACCCATGCCTATCAGTGGATTGACAGCCCTAAGGCCAATTACTACATCAAAGGGTTGACACCGGAAACGCACGCCCCCTACTGCCGCGACGCATTGCGAGCGTTGCTAAAGGCTTGTCCCGCGATCAGCGGTGTGACGTTTCGAATTCATGGCGAGAGCGGCGTGCCGGAAGGGAACTACGACCTTTGGAAAACGATCTTCGACGGCGCCGTGACGTGCGGGCGGCGGGTGAGGATCGACATGCACGCCAAAGGCATGGATCAGGATATGATTGACGTGGCGCTGGGAACCGGTTTGCCCGTCAGCATTTCGCCAAAATTCTGGGCCGAGCACATGGGGCTGCCGTACATGCAAGGCGCGATCCGGCCGTTGGAAATGCCTCGCGTCACTCGGACCAGCGGACTTTACAAACTCAGTTCCGGCTCGCGTTCGTTTCTGCGGTATGGTTATGGCGACCTGCTGGCGGAGGATCGGCGCTACGCGGTTTTGCACCGCATGTGGCCCGGCGCGCAACGGATGTTATTGTGGGGCGACGCTGAGACGGCAGCCGCGTACGGGAGGGCGTCTAGTTTTTGCGGCAGCGTCGGCACTGAGTTGTGCGAACCGCTTTCGTTCAAAGGCCGGGGCGGCTCGGGCCTGCCGGGGGGACGTGAAGGTTACGCCGACCAAGCGTTGCGGGTGTCCGGCAGAGACTACGAAAAATTCAATTGCTGGTATCGCGTTTGGGGCCGCAATCTTTACAACCCGGAGAGTGACTCCGGCGCCATTCCGCGTTACTTTCGACATCACTTCGATCGTGGGGCAGAAAAAGCCGAAGCCGCTCTCGCCTCGGCGAGCCGCATTCTGCCGCTGGTGACGACCGCCCATCTCCCATCGGCGGCCAACCGCAACTTCTGGCCGGAAATGTACACACATATGCCGATCGTGGACGCCAGCCGGCCGCATCCGTACGGAGATTCTCCGGCGCCGCGTCGTCTGGGAACGGTCAGTCCGCTAGATCCCGAGTTCTTCCTCGGTCTGGACGAATTCGTTGAGCAAATGTTGGACGGCGGGAGAAACGGAAAATATTCGCCCGCCTGGGTCGCTCAACAACTGGAGCACGACGCCAACCTCGCTTCGGACAGTCTGCGCGAAGCCAAATCCAAAACGCGCGACCCAGGAAGCGCCGAATTCCGACGTCTTGCCATCGACGTTGCGGTTCAGTGTGGGTTGGGTCAATTCTTCGCGTACAAATTTCGTGCGGGAATGTTGTACGCCATTTACATGCGCGCGCAATACCGCCCCGCATTACAAGAGGCCATCAAAGCAAACCTCGCGGCGCGAGCAACGTGGATAAAACTGGCGGACCAGGCAGCCGGCCCGTATCGACATGATATTACTTATGGCAACACGGAGCAGTTGCGCGGCCATTGGCTGGACCGGCTTAAGCCAACCGATGACGACATCGCGGACATGGAGAAGCTCCTGGCGCAAGTCCCTGTTACAACGCCAAAGCTGGATTCAGCATTGATCGAAATGGCAATGCGCGAAGTCTTGACTCCGGAACCGCGCGGCGAAATGACGCGACTCGAGGGGTTCCACGTTCCATCGCCTTTCTTCATTCGCGCGCAACCCGTTGCCATCGCTGTGGCCGTTTCAAACAAAATGCCAAAATTTGCGGCGGTTCGTTTGCGTTACCGCCGCGTCAACCAGGCCGAAGTCTGGCAATCCCAGGAGATGGAGCCGTCGCGCACAGGTTATGGCGCCGAAATTCCAGGCGCCTATTCCGATTCGCGATTCCCGTTGCAGTATCACTTTGAGTTGAAATTCGACGAGGGTGCGTCAGGGCTTTTTCCCGCGATCAAACCCGGCTGGAACGGCCAACCGTATTTCGTCCTGCGTCAGTCAGTCTGAAATGCCACCGCGTCGGGGAGCGCGGCGTTCAGTCTCCCGTGGAGGCCGGGTCCCCTGACCCGGCGCGGACCACTGATGTATTCCCGTCGTCGCGTATGGAGGCAGGATAACCCCTGATCATGCCAATAGAGCCAAACGAAATAGCTTTGACCGCGCCCGGGCACTTGAATCAATATCTGCACTGCCATCTATTCCTATGAAATACCACTTTGCGCTTTGGATCGCTGCCATCTCAATTGTCCCGGGCTTGCTCCTTGCCGATGATTGGCCGCAATGGCGCGGCCCCCAGCGCGACGGGATTTCCCACGAAACAGGGCTGCTCGGCGAATGGCCCAAGGACGGCCCAAGCCTGTTGTGGAAAGCCGATGACATTGGGCGGGGCTATTCGACGCCGGCCATTGTTGACGACCGCCTCTACGTTATGGCCAACGATGGATTGGAAAATGAGTGTGTCGAGGCTCTGGACACCTCGAGCGGCAAGCGTGTTTGGTCAACCCGAGTCGGGAACGTGGGCGAACCCAAACAGCAACCCAATTTCCCCGCCGCGCGTTCAACCCCGACCGTCGATGGTGACGCGATTTACGTCCTCAGTTCTGACGGTGATTTGGCCTGTCTCGACCGCAAGACCGGCCACATCCGCTGGCAAAAAAATGTGCGCACCGAATTCGGAGGCAAACCAGGCATATGGGCCTACGCGGAATCGCCTCTGGTGGATGGCGATGCGGTCGTTTGCGCGCCTGGCGGCACGGAGGCTACCGTCGTCGCGTTGCGCAAGGACACTGGCAAGCTGATTTGGAAATGCGCGCTTCCGGAAGGCGACGACGCGGCCTTTTCTTCCGCAATCGTCATTGAGTCCGCCGGCTTGCGCCAGTACGTGCGTCTGCTGACGAAGGGACTAGTGGGAATAGAAGCCAAAACCGGACGGTTTTTGTGGCGTTATGGCAAGCCTGTCAGCAAATATGCGGCGAACATTCAGACGCCGATTGCCAGCGGTGATTATCGGAGGCGCGGGGAAAGCGAGAAATGGGTGCGATGACGTGGTGAAAAGGGTGAAAGGGGCGGGGCGCGACACGCGGCAAAAAAGGGTTCAACTTCGAGATCGTTTCCAGCCTACAGGTTCAACGCAAGCGACCTGCATGGACCGTGCAGGGACTCACATGCCCATGTGAAAGCGATGGCCGCGCTTCTGTCGACTGGCTTGAGCGCGGCTAGCGCGATCTCATGGGCTGGCTAACTGTGCCCGGCCGGGAAGGATTATTGACGAGAGGATTGGAGGGCCATCATGCCGGCTCCAATCAGAGTTACCACGGCTCCAACGATGACGCCGGGGATGGAACTGGCGCCAAGCCAGCAAATCAGCATCAGCACGAAGCCAAGGCCAAATAACGCCTGGGCGGTTTTGCAGGCCGGGATCGCCAGCCAAAAGAGTTTGCAGAGGCCGATGATTCCAAACACGAAGGCTGTGATCACCAGTAGGACTGGCCAATTGTGATGGTCCTGGTAGTCATTGGGCAGCGCCAAGACCCAGACAGCCAAAATGGCTGACAGGAGAATTGCTCCGGAGGGGGCGGCCCATTGGCTTGTGGTCGGTTTCACGGTTGGCACTGTCGCATGCGCGGGCTGTCTTGTCAAGGAGATGTTCGGTTCATGTTGGCACGCTGTTCCAACTGGGCTTGCTGGCTTTGAAGTTCCAGGACCTCGTGGCGGAGGCTCTCAAGCTCCATTTGGTGTGCGCCGCTGATCGCATGGTGGCCTTGCTGGAGGGAGATGATGTCGCGCAGGAGGTCCGACACCATCCCACCTTCTCCAGGAGCGGCCAAATTGGATGCGGCCGTGTGCGCGCGGCGGGCAAGGTCCTCAACGCCCCGGTTGGCCTCGATGTCGGCGTTCGTTTCGGCGGTGGCATTGTGCAATTCAATCAGCCTGGCAGACTTTGCCTTTTCTCCGGCGAGGCTGACTTGCAAATCGTTTATCTGTTTCTGGAGATCGGTGCTGAGCTTGGTGGCGTCCTTCAGCTTTTCCCGCGCGTCGGCCAAGTCCTCTTCAGCTTCTTTGGCGCCGGTGTCCAGGCCGGCCTGTTTGCCTTGTTCGTTCTGGATGTTCCGTTGAAGGCCGGCGATTTGCACCGCTCCGGTCTCGGCTACGTTCTTGGCGCCCTGCAGCTTCCAATATTGCGGGTCGGATTTGTCCCAGTTGCCGCCCCATGCGCCTTTGCCCTCAAGTTCCTCGATGACTTTGTTGGCGTCCTCAACCTGCTTCTTTAATTGCTCCAGGCTGGCCTGGTCCTGTTTGAGTTTGCCTTCGTTCTTGATCTTGGCGGCGGCGGCCGCGTCGGCGGCTTGCTGGGCGGAATCGACATCCGCATTCAACCCGCGGAACCGGCCCTCATTTTGGCCGGACTCTCTTTGGCGGGCGTCAAGCTCGGCCTGGATGCCGGCGATCTTGGCGTCCAGTTCGCGTTTGAACGCGGCTTCGTCAATGTGGAGGCGGATCTGGATGGCTTGCTCAGGGGTTACGGCGCCGAGCTGCTCGGCCAGGCGCAAGCGGGCCTCTTCCAGTTGCCTTTGCGCGTCGGCAATCTGGCCGGCATCGGAAGCTTGCTGGCGCTGGGATGCGATCAGTTGATCAGTGGCTTGTTGAAGGGTCTGCTGGGCGGTTGCCAGGCGGTAAATTTGGCCGGCATACAACTGGGCGGCGGTTGTGGATTCGACTATGTGTTGGCGGGTTTCCTCAGCCCATTCGCCGCGGACGGAAGGCTGGCTGGCGAGATCGTCCAGATATTTCATGGTGTCGGCCATGGCTTCTTTGAACTTGGCAACCGTAAGGATGATCAGACCGATGGAGCCGGTGACCTCGTTCTGAAGGAAGCGGGCCAGGTGACCGACTCCAGGGATGGCCTCTCCAAGGCCGTGAATGGCGGCGTGGGCTTCGTGCGCGCCATGGCCGAAAATCTTGAAGCCTTCCCCGCCGCCTTTGGCTTCCTCGCTGGCGTTGCCGATGGCGCCTTTGATGGTTTTGAGCTTGGTCTCCAGTTCGTCGGTGGCTTGCCCAAGGGCTTTTGCTTTGCCGATGTTGCGCTCCGTTTCGTCCGCCAGGGCTTTGGCGCCCTCGAGTTGGACCGGAGTGGTGATTCGCAGTTCGAAGTCTGCCATGGGAAGGGATGGGGGTTATGGGACCTATATATTATGCGGCAAAGTCCCGGAGGGCGGACAGGCGATCCGGATGTTTGAGACGGCGCAAGGCGCGGTCCTGGATTTCGAGTATCTCGCGGCGCGTGGTCCTGAAGCGTTTGGCCAAGGCTTCAACGCCCTGGATGCCATCGTCAGTGAGGCCGAAACGGGCGGCAATGATCACACGGTCCAGTTCGTTGAGCGTGGAGAGGATTTCTAGGAGGCGCTCGCGAAGCTCCTGCAGGTCCAGTGTTTCATCGGGGGACGGCTGGCTGTCCAACAGCGAGTTGGCTTCGATCGCATCTCTGATCTCGTCGGCATCCAATGAAACTGGAGGCGCGGTGCAGTCAGTCAAGAATTTGACCCGCTCCTCAGGCAAGCCGGATTGGATAGCAAGGTCCTCGATGGTTGGATCGATGCCGAGATCGCGCAATTGGCAATCGGCGCGGCGGATCGCGTAAAGTTCCTTGATGGCCAATGAACTCAGCTTGACAAGGCGATGCTGAATTTGGACCGCCTTGGAGACCTCGCCTTTCACCCACACGAAGATCAAGGTCTTAATGTTGGATGGCTTTTTGTGTCGCGCCAGGCATTTGATCATTGCCAGATTTCCCTCCTGGATTAAGTCCAGAAAGGTCAACGAGCCGACTTCGTGGAAGCGGACGAAAACGATCGCCGCGACAAAGCGCAATTGAGATTCGGCCAGAGCCATGTATGCGTTGCGGGCGCCAGATGCGGCCGCTTTTGACAGACGCTCGCTTTCCTCATCCGAGGTGACTTGCTGCGGAATCCAGCGCAAGTATGCGTCGAGAGCCTGGTCTCTTTCTCTCATGTTATTCGGCGCTGTCGCAGGAAGTTGCGGACGGTCTCCGGAGGAATGGTTGGATGATCGTAACGATTTTGACGGCCGTTTGGAAGCGCGGGGAAAAACCCGGCCGTCATCAATCGTTGGACGGATTTTTTGCTGAGCGAAAACAGCATCTGCAGCTCGGTGCGTTTGATCGGGCGCAACGGTGTGATCGATTCTTCAGCGGCGTCGAAGCTGGCCGGCTGGAGGCCGGAGATTCTTTGTTGATAGGCGACCAGGCTGGCTGTGAGGACGCGCGGATCCGCGAGGTCGCCAAGCGCGCGCACGTCCCAGACGAAGGGGAAGTGACCGGCGCGCGCGAGCTTGTGAACTTGATGGGTGTCAAGTTCAAGGATGGCCGCTGCCACGGCGAATGTGACAAGGACGCGGTGGCACGTGAACGTGGACGGCCGCGCCGGGCAAATGCCTTTGATTGTGGAGACGATTTGCACTGGCTAAAACGAGAGCAGATAGATCATCAGACAACCAAGGATGATGCAGAGGACCAGGACCCACTCAGCTTCCTCTTCGACCAGGCGGCCGCCCTTCTCCAGTTTTTCCGGGGTGTCCTCTTTGTCAACATTGGGATCCAAATCGAGGCGGCTCATGGTTCGACTTTGCTCACCACGGGTGCTTCGATTTTGTTTGCGGCGGCCGGCGCGCCTGAGCTTGTCGAAGCCTCGATCAGGGGCTGGATGTGCTCGATGGCGGTGCGGATCATACCCAGGGCGACTTGATGACGGCCGGGATCGAGCGCGGCGGTTTCTTCGATGCTGGCGCGCGCTTTGACGGCGGCGTTGTAGGCGGCCTCGGCGTCTTTGACGACGGCGGCGGCGATTTTCTCGGCGGACTGCAATGATGTCAATAATTGTGTGATCATAGGTTAATGGATGGCGCATAAGACGCCGTTGGTGAAACAGAATTGATTGGTGACAAGGGTTGTGCCGTTGGTCCAGACGACACCAAGGTTTGTGGTCAGGCCGAATGTGACGAATCCGGGCGGGCCGGTGTTGGTGAGCGAGCTAAGCCAATTGTTGGTGGTATTGGCGGCGGGCCAGACGGGGCTTGCGGGGACGTTGAACTGATAGGACGCCGCTCCGGCGCCCGTGAAAGTAATGGTCCACGTGCCGGGGTTGAGGAGGATCGTGTTTGTGCCTGGCTGCATGTTGTATTGGTCGCTCTCGGCCGGATAAAGGATCGGGAAGATTTGCCGGTTTGGCACGCTGAGCGTGGCGGGTGTGACAGCGCCGTTTGTGGGGAAGTCGAATTGGATCAGTTGTTGAGAGAAGGCTGAAGGCTGAAGGCTGAAGGCTAAAGCCAAAGCAAAGGCAAAAGCGGCGACGTGTCGCCGCGCTCCAAACGCTTCGCGCAATGGGTGAATTTTATTTTTCATGGCTGGAGGATGCCGACGCCGATGCTGCCGACTGCGATGATTTGAAACCGCTGCCAGACCTGTGGCGCGAGGGTGCCGATGTTCCATGGGACGGTTTCCGAGTTGGTGGCTGACGGCGACCAGGTTGCCACCGTTCCGAAGTTTGTGCCGTCGAAGGACCATTGAAGGTTGACGGTCAGGTTGGAGCCGGCGCCAACACCCCCGTCGCTGATGACGTAATTGCCGGCCGACAAACTGACGCTGGTGACCGTGTTTGACGTGCTGTAGGCAGTCGTGTTGTTGACGGTTGTGAGGGAGCCTTCCCAGAGGGTTGAGGACCAGGCTGTGATTGCGACCGTGGCGAGAAGCGCCAGACCGAGGAGTGTTGACCTGAGTTGTTTCATAGGTGATTAGGATTAGGAGTTATGACGTTTAAACTGAAACTGGAAAAGTTCGAGTGCCCGGCGTGCCATGAATTGGTTGATTTGCCCGAGCCGGTCCGGCTGCAGATGGAGAGGCATTTTGCGAGCGCATTCATCGTTGGCATGTTCATCGGCATCATGTTTGGGCTGTTTGCCAGGTGATCATTTACGCGAGAGCGAGGGCCGGGCTTGAAGGACTGCCACCGGAGCCAATGGGGAGCGAGCTGAGCCAGCCGACTTCGCCGTAGCGCAGCGGCTTGCCGCCAAAGACAAAGCCTTCTGTGACGATCGCGGCGTTGCCGACCGTGACCGTCATGCTCTGGCTTCCGGAGATGATGAGATTGGCGGCGTTGGTGGACGCGCGATAGCCGCCGAACGCCCCGGTTCCTTGTTCGTAAACGGCAGCATCGATCTGCGCGGCGGTGGGTCCCAATGGCTTGCATTTGGCCATGGCGCGATAGCTGACCAGGCGGAAGGCGCGCGTGCGGCCCTGGATGGGGACGGGCTGGAGTTCAAGCTCGTGAGAGACGGTCCACTTGTCCTGAGCTTGAAAACTTGAGAAGCCAGGGACGCTTCCCCAGGCGGCGGTGAATTCCTGGCGCCCAATGACCGCGGTTCCCGGAACGGCCGGGTTTGAGTAGGAACCGGTTGACTGGGCGAAATAGGAGGTGAGCGCGCTCGGATTGGAACTGTTTGCGATGACGCCCCAGAATTCCATCGGCCCGAGGATGGCGCCATCAACTCCAAGGATCAGATCAGGCATTTTTCCAATGAGGGCGCTTGTCAAGGTGAAGATATCGCCGTTGTTGGAATTGATCACGCAGGTCTTGTCGCTGGCGCCCGGATAAACCGTGCCGATGGGGGCGGCGAGATACGGCCAGAGGGTGCTGATCTGAGCTGTGTCGTAAAAGAGGGGCGCGCCAGAGACTTTGACGACCAGGTCCTCGTATATCTTGTCGAGCTTGCCGTAAAGGGCGGTTTCAACGTCGCCCCATTTGATCGGGACGCTAAAATCGAGATCGCCCACGTATTGGATGTTGACCGAGTTATAGGCCGCGTAAGCCGGGCCGCCGATGAGTTGGGAGCGTGTGACTGCCATAAAGTTCAGTGGTTAGTAGTTAGTGGCCGGTTCATGTCATGTTGCGATGTAGCAGCCGACGTTGCTTCCGAGCGAGCCGGCCAGGTAAGCGGCGAAACGGACTGTCACGCCCGCGCTGACGGTGAAATCCCCGGTGTATTCCTCAGCGGCCGCGTTGCCGGGGCCGGGGAACGAGCCGTCAACCGTGTAGTAGATTGTGGCGCCCCCGCTATTGTTTGTCAGCGTGATGACGTAGGCGTTGGCGCTCAGAGTGGGTTGCGCGGTGCGGGTTTGCTGAGGCTCGCGGATCTGCAGCTTGGCAATCACGCGGTAGCCACAGCAACCGGGATAGACGGCGTGAATGTCGGGCAAGGGCGCGATCACGGGCAATTGATCCGGAGCGTAAAGGGAGCCAGCTGCCGGCAGGCCGATCGCAAAGAGATTGAAGATCATGCGGACCTGGCGCGCAACCTCCTCGCAGGTCAGTTGCGTGCCCGTGCCTGGAAGGAAATTCAATTCCGGGTTCTCGATGACATCGGCGGTGATGGAGAACTCACTGACGGGCGGATCGACGTTGGCGTAGGTATTGATCACCTCGGGCATGTTGACGATGATGCCGCAACCGATTTTCCCGTTTTTTCCAGCGATGAAGGGGAGACGCTTGGCGATCTCGGCGGAGACAACCATGCTCCGGTAAGTGGCGACCGCGATGTGTTGGAAATACGCTTCGCTGGCGATCTTGGCGGCCAGGTCGAGTTGGAGTTGGAGGAGCGTGTCCATCAGTTTTGCCCCCAGTGTTTGACGATTGCGGCGCTGATGGCGTCGCCATAAAGGGAGAGGCGATACTCGATGCCGCGCTGGAACATGCGCCGGGCCGGGAGGTGCATGTGCATGGGATGGGCCTTGACGGTGATCATGCCGGCTCTCAGCACTTGCTTGGCGCGCTTCTTTGAGAAGACGTATTTGCCGCTATCCTGGACGGCCTGGCTGGCTTGTTTGCGTGACAGGATGCCCGCGCGAAGCGCGGTGAAACGGTCCACGGCCGTGCCGCCCATGTCGAAGCGATCGCGAATGGAATTGCGGCGCTGATGTTCCGGGACCTGGACTTCCTGATCGATTCCAAATTCGTGCGCGGCCGCGTAGCGGACATTGGAGCCGATGCCTGACATGATGATTCCTCCGGAGACTCTGGCTTTGACCGGCCGGGCTGATCGGCGGAGCAGGCCGGTGACAACGGCAAGCGTGCCTGGGTCTTTCTTGCCGGGACCGCTGAGGAAACTTTTCTGGATGTAGCCAACGGTCAGTTCGTTTTGCTGATCCATGACCCGGCAGACAGCGGTCATGACGCCAGCCGTGTCGCGGAGATTGCGCACGATCTCGTAGGCGCGCGGGGAAATCTGGACGTATTTGGATTCGTTTGGCACGGGAGGGATTAAGATTAGGATTAGGATTAGGAAAATCATCAGCAGAGCTGGTAGCGGATGTGGGGTTTGAGCAAATCCTGCGCGGCATCGCAGAGGTCCAACGAGCTGATGGCGGATTGCGGCTCCGGGTTCTGGCTGATCTGGACGCCGAGTTTGTCGAATCGCTTCCAGACGTTCTGGCATTGGAGAAACCATGCAAGCTGGATGTCGGACGGGAGCGCGTAACTGCCGGCAGGCTGGGTTTGCGGACCGGTATACCCCACGTCGAACGTGTCGGCCTGGTTCCACCAGAAACCGCCGTTGTAAGTGATTTGCAGTTGACTAAAAAAGTAGCCCTGGATGGCAATGAAGTTGATGTAGCCTTGCTGCAGTTCCATGACTTGCACCAGGCTGTTGCCGTCCGGTGGCAAGGGAAAGCTGACCCAGCCGTCCGCTTCGCTGTCCTTCTTGGCCAGGGCGGTGATTTCCTCGACGGGGGAGCGTTCGAGATACCAGTGGCGGCGATCGGAGCGGCAGATGTCGATTGCGCCGACTAGGCGCATCATCTTGCGGTTGCAGAACCGGTCAATGCGCGACGCGACTCCCAGTCCGATCGCCGTGATGATGGGATCGTAGTTGGTGTCGGCCTGCAGGCTGACCGCGAGCAACTGGGCCTTGAGCGAGGCGAGGTTGGAAAGGCCGGCGTTCATTTTTCCGATTTGACCACGGATGGCACGGATGGCACGGATGGCACGGATGGTTTGGATTGTTTCCGTCCAAGGACCTCGTCAGTGGTGACAGGCGGACGTTTGATCTCCACGGCATGGCCGTCGCGCGTCCGGACGTCAGGGCGGTGAACCATTCTGTTATTGACGTTTTCGTTCATAGGGTCTTGATGTTGGATTGAGTGTGGCCGGGCGCGGCCAGGAGCATAACCACGCCCGGCCGTCGCCCGGCCAGATGTGGCCTAGCCGGAACGTTGTGGTTTGACGAACACCTGGATTACCGGGTTCGTGATGACAACGCCTCCTGTCTGGTTGCCCAGGCCGAAGCCAAGATAGCCGTGGGAGCCTAGGAGGGCGTTAGACACGTTCGTGCAAAACAGCCCGTTTGTGCCAACGCTGCACGCGCATCCGACGTTGACGATGGGGTGGTTGGTGTCCACGTTCACTCCATCGTCCGATGGATAGATGAACAATTGGTTTGTCGAGGGCGATCCGCCGCTGGCGACCTGCCAGGTGAGCATGACCGCGCACTGATCGTAGCGGGTCAGTCCAACCACGGTGCAAACACTGCTGTTGGTGTAGGCGGCCGCCACGCCGTTGGTCGTCATTACGCCGCCCGCGATATTGCCGGTCGCGACGTTCGCGTTGGTGGAATAGAATGCGTTGGTTCCATTCAGGTTCGTTTGAGTCAACGCGATGTTTGCGCTGTAGCTCTGGGCCTGCACGCTCTTTTCCGACGCGAACAGGATTCCGATGAACAGAAGCAGCGCGAGCGTTTTTTCCAAAATGCCGGCGTGCAGCTTGAGTTCGTTCTCGTCCACGAAGCCGATCTCTCCCTTATCGACGCGCACGGGCGTGTCTTTGCCGGAGTGATGGCCCAGTAGAACGGGGCGGAGCGCTTTGACTTTAATGTCGGCTTTGCCGACTTTGAACGGCTCCGGTGGCGGAGCTTTTTTGTTGAGGATTTCAGCCATAGTTTTTTCCTTTCGAGATTAAGATCAGGATTAAGATTAGGATTAGGATTGACAGTTAGTTGGGACTGGTTTGGAGGATGGCAAACGCATCGATGCGCCGGGTCCCGGTCGCGGCGCGGGAGTAACCGCGGAAGGCGCGCTGCAGCGTGTTCCAGGCGTAGTGATCGCTGAACTCGAAGACAAAGTCGTCTCGAATGGCAACGACCTGGCCGTCCGGATCGCCGAAGGCGCAGACGGGCTGGCTTGGGGCGTTGGTGCTGGGCGCGGCCATGCAGGAATGCACGGGGAAACCGAGTATGCTTCCGAGGGCGCCGGTGTTGAGCTTGGGACCTTCGAGGGCGCCGAGGAAGATCGGGCGGCCGTTGTTGTCCTTGACCTGCATGGCGCGGATCAACATGAACGGATGCATCCAGAAGCAGGGGTTCCGCTTGGCCAGCACGACGGGAGCGACCGTGGTCAAGAGCTTCGCCCAGTCATCATATTTGGTCAGGTTGGCCTGGGTTCCGCCAGCGCCGGCCACAAGAGCGGTGCCGCCGTTGAACAAGCCGGTGAAGTTGCCGTCCGCGGCGCCACCGGCGCCGGTGCCAACAAAGCACGCGTTGTCAAGACGCAGGTTATGGGCTTCTGTGAAGTCGTTCATCACCAGGGCGGTGACGTCGAACTCCGCGTCCTCAAGCAGTTGCTTGCTGACCAGGAGCATGACGGCGATCGGCAGGACCGTTTGCGTGACGGTATTGCCGGCGTAGTTGGTGTCATCCGAGATGGCCGCGCCTTCCGAGGTGAGGAAGTTGGCGACGGGACGCGCCGTCTTGACGGGGAAATTTGTCACCTTGGTGCCAACGCGGCGAACGCCGAGGGTGGCCCATTGGCCGTATTCGGCCAGTGTGTCGTAAATTTCCTTGTAGAGTTGCGCGATGATCAAGGTGGCGCCTTCACCAGTATCTTCACCAATCGCCTTTGCGATGGGCATTTCGGGCGATCGGGCGCTGATGGCCCGGAGCGTGGCCGGGGTGATCTTCACTTCCAGGGAATCGGCGATCTCTTTGACAACGTGATCGAGGTTGCCTTGCGGACCGGCTGTGGCCGCGCGGACGATCATGTTGAACATGCCGCGCAACTGGGGGTTGCGCTCGATGCGCTGGATGGGGTTTCCGAAGGAGAGAACGGCTTCCTGGCGGAGTTGCGTCTGGATTTTCTGCAACTGGGCGATGGCCTTCGTCATATCGTTGGCGAAGGTCTTGAGCTTGTTCATATCCTCCTTGAGGGATTTGGGCAATCGCTCCGGGTCCTCCAGGAGTTTTTGGACGCCGGTTTTGTGCTCTTCCATTTTTTGGTCGAGGGCATTGACGCCTTCGAGCACCGTGCGCTGGAAATCGAGCGTGGTCATTTCCTTGGCCGGGATTTCGATAGTGGCTTTGGGCATAGTGTTAATTGACGCGCGTGGCGTCTTGAACTTTTCGGATGAACTGCTGACGAGTCTCGCCAGAGGCCCAGTCCGCGAGGCGAGAGTCAATAGCGGAAGGGGCGTTTGCCCGTTGCGGGTTCAAAGTAGCGTTCCTGGAGAGGAAGTCAATATCCTCCTCGGAAATGGCGTCGGCTTTGTAAGCCTTGGCCAGGGCGTTTGGGTTGGCGCCGATGATGCAGACGCTCAGCTCGACTTGCTCTTGCTCGGTGTAGATGGTCCGGACGCCGTTGTCCTCGCTGAGGCGCAATTCGGCGCATTGCTCTTTCCAACCGCTTTGTCCAGGACAGACGTATTCAACCGGCCAGAACCCGACAGAGACGGCTTTGAGATAGCCGGCTTCGGTCATTTTCCAGGCGATCCTGGCGAGCTGGTTTTCGGCGACATCGATCGCGAACTGGACGCGTTCAACGAGCTGACGGCCGGTGACGCGGAAATCGATGACCTTGCCGACCAGGTTTTCGACCGTGCTGTAGTTGTGGCTGTCCACCAAGGGCGCGTTTTTGGCGAACATGTTGAACCGCCAGCCATCGGCGCGGATGACCTCCTTGTAGCTGTCGATCGTTTCGTCACTGGCGACGTAATCGCAGATGCCTTTGGCGGCATCGATGATCTTGACTTCTGTGTGGAGGGTGCGGACGAGTTTCATGATTTTGCTTTCAGCATCGCGCGGCAGACTTGATGGCTGTGCTCTGTCGCGAAGGCGGTGTGCATGGCGGATTCATCGTCCCTGCCGGCAGCTTGCATGGCGCCCGCGGCGGCCTGGTGAGCTTTGCAGGCCAGGGCGTGAGCGCAGGCGTTGTCATTGTGGCTGTCGTCCTGGTTGGCCTTGCGTTGCGCGGCCACCGCGGCGGCAGTGCATTGGTGGGCCGAGTCGGCGGCCATACTTGCCGCGTCGTAGTTGGCGTCCGGCTCTCCGGAGGGCGACGGGTCATCGTCGCGGATGGACGGAATGGACAGGGTGGACGGCGTGGACACGTCCGGGAAAGGGACTGTGTCAAGATTAGGATTAGGATTAGGATTATGATTCATCTGAACTTTCTCCGGACACTGGAATTGCGACGCAGTGGCAGTTGATGATGTTTTCAGGCGAGCCGTCCGGATCGCCTGGGAAGCGCAATTGCTCCCCGCCCACTTCGAAAGATTCATCGGCATCCACGATCTGGCCATTGGCCTCCTCGTGCGCTTCGCGGACATTGGAATTGCCGCTAGTCAGCCATTGCTTCTTGCTGATGCCGGCGTCCTGCATGGCGAGGTCGCGCGCGGATCCGTAAGCGGCGGCCGTCTCCGTGATGGCAATGGTCTTGGCGCGGCCGCTTCCGATTTCGTTGAACTTGGAGCGGATGCTGTCGGCGATGTCTTTGATGGGATCGCCCGCATCCAGTCCGGCCTGGATGGAAGACTTGATCTCGTCAAAGATTTCGTCCGGGACGTTGGAGAGCATGTTCTCGCGCTGCTTGACAAACTGCAGGACTTTCTCCGGCGCACAGGTCCAGGGGTTTTCGATCCCGGCTTCCTCGAAGAGTCCCTGCCCGGCCGCGCGGAAACTGGCCTCGGCGGCGGGTTTGACGGCGGCGAAGAGCTTGCCGGTGAAATCGGTCAAGTCGAACATGAATTGGCCGGCTACCGCCTTCGCCTGTGGCTTCGGCGCGTCAAGACCGCCTTTTGATGCTCGTTCCAACCTGGCCAGGACCTCGGCGCGGGCGGCGAAGAGGGCTTTGTTGAACTTGGCCTGGTAGGCGTTGATGTAGGGGCGGCGGTCGGCCATGTGCTTTTTCCAGAGGGCGATTTCTCGGGCGGGACGGTCTTTGACCACGGATGGCACGGATGGCGCGGATGAAGAAAGGGAAAGCCTCAGTCGCGCGATTGGGTCAATAAGAGCTTTTAACTGGGCGATTTTTTCTTCGCCGAAATCGGGGTTCTTTTCCGGGGGCGGTTCGATGGCGCCGTCCGCCGAGACGGGCTGGACGTTGAACGGCAGATAAGCCGTCTTCCATCCGGGGCATTCCGGCAGCTTGAGATCGAGTTGAGCGTTGATCGTTTCCAGCGGGATGCCCATGCCCCACATTTTGACGGCCGTGTCCCAGCGTTCGCGCCGGACCGTCTGAATCACGGGATGCTCGTCCCAGTTGAACTTGGCGCTGACGGGCTTGCCGGTCTGGTTGTAGAGAACGCGGGCGATGGCCTCTTCGATCTTCTGGCCGGTCGGGATGCAGGTCTCGGTGATGAGCATGAACCAATCAGAGTTGGAACCGATGCTGTAGGCGGCCTTAACATCGAACATGGACGGTGGAACGCCAAAGGCCAGCGCGACTTCGTGGCGGTTCTCCAGGCGTGAGGCGATGAAGCTGGCGTCGGGCGCCTGGACCTGGGGATCTTCAACGGAAATATCCCCGTTGAGGAAAATGGGCTTGAACACGCCGCGCTGGGCCAATTCCCTTTTTTCGCGGATTTGGTCGATGATCATCTGCCGCTGGGTATCGGTCGGGATGCCGGTCTTGGCGATGATGTAAGGGCCGCGATCGCCGTTGTTGGCCATCTGGTTCTTGACATATTTCCCGGCAAAGAAGTCGCACTCGGCGGCGTCCTTGGCGGCGGTCATTTCGGCCAGGCCGCGGAATTCGTCGTAGGGATTCCAGGCAATGATCTGAATCACTTGCTCTGGCAAGAGGCCGTGATGCTTGCCCTGGGCGTCCACATAGTCCCAGCCGATGATCTTGGCGCCGGACCGGTGAAGAAACATGCGATCGGGCCGGGCGACGATCAGCGGAGTCAATTCGCGGCCGCGCTGGCCCGGAAAGGGAACGAGGGACGAATCGTCCAGGAGCCAGAAACATTCACCCTCAAGCTTCAACCAGCCAACGGTGGCTTCGATGAAGTTGTGTTTGGTGAGCCGGACGCCGGGCTGTTGCCAGAAGGCTGCGATCTCAGGGTCCTCGAAGGCTTCGCCGTCCAGGCTAAAGTCCAACGTGACGGAAGCAATCGGGCCGCTTATCTTCTTGATCGCGCGCTGGACCCAGGCGGATTGGCGATAAGCGGCGTAGAGCTTTTCCCCACCCGTGGCGTCGTAGGGCATGATCTTGTTGAACGGGAAAGGGGCGCCATCGCGTTTGACCAGGCCGCCGTTGCCGGAGAGCGCGACGGACTCGAAGGTCTGGGTTGGAGGCGAGTCAGGGACTCGCGGCGCTCGCCCCTCCCGCGGGCCAAAAAGTGATGACCAAAGGCTCATGCCGAGAAAAAAGGTGATAACGAGTTGCATGAGATGAAAATTTTTAGGCCTGCGCGCTCCATGCAGGCTCCGTGCATACCGCTCTGAGCAGGCGCGCGGGACAAAGTGGCTGGACGCCCGTCCGGCGCGCTATAAACGAAATTAGAGAACCGGCGCCCCAGGGAACCCAACCCCATCCCGCCAATGAACTGGAGCGCCGGAAATGATTGATGAAAACTTGTGGTCAGCATAGGGCGGCGAAGAATTCGACCTTTGGGGCTTTGGCGGCATGGAGCGCCAGGGCCAGCGCCCAAAAGCGGTCGGCATGGCCATTGGTTGTGCGTTCAGCGGTGAAGCGGACGTTGCCGCTGGAGGTGGTCTCCTTGCCAATGGCGCGCAGATCGGCGCGGATTGTCTTGTCGCTGGGGATGCGGATCGTGCGGTCCTCAAAGGCCGCGCGGACCGGGTAAGCCAGTTCCTCTTTCACAGCGCCCGTGAAAGTGACGCCCTCGACCTTGTATTTACCGAATCGCTCCTGGGCGCGTTCAGCGAACTGGCGGCCGATCCCGGTCTGGTCGATGCAACAGCGGCGGCAATTAGGAAGGGCCAGGAGGCCGTAGAGAATTTCCTCCTGGATGGCAAACTGGGTTTTCTCCATGACGACAACTTTCCGGGTGAAGCGGGCGTCGGAGACTTTTTCGACGACCCAAAAGACGGATAGGTCCTTCATGCGTCCGATGTCCACGCCGATGAAGAGTTCGCCGCAGTGAGCAAGATCAAGCTCCCAGTCTTCGCCGGGTTTGTATTCGCAGCCGGTGATCAACTCGTAGCTGAGAAACGCGGATTGATCGTCGCCTGGCACACAGCAGAATTCCTGCTGGAAGCTTTCCTCGTCGGCGCAGCCGGCCCGGATGAAATTGAAGTAGGAGGCCTCGTCCATCTCCTGGCGCGGGTCCTGTGGAGGCAATTTGGTCTGCAGCTTGAACAGCAAGCCATCCTCCAACGCAGTCTGCAAAGTGACAGTGTGCAGGCTGAATCCCTTTGGGTTGCCCTTGTGCTTGATCTCCTGGATGATCTCGTTGAAAAAATTGGCGCTCCCGCGGTGCGTCGAAAAGAGTTCCATCTGTCCTCCCCACGTGATGCCGGGGTAAGCGATGCTGTAGAGCTTGCGCGGATCCGGATGGAGCGCGAATTCATCCAGGACGCGGTCCCCGCGCTTACCCGCCTGAGCGTCGGGATTACTGGACATGCTGTGCGCGCGCAGGCCGTTTGCGAATTGCAGGACGTAGGCGCTGTGGCCCTTGTCATCGATGACTTTTTCGCCGAGGTCCTTGGCGCCAGCGTTGAGGATGGCGGCAAAGTTCTTGGAATCCTCCAGGAAGAGGCGCGCCTGCAGATCGTCGCGCGAACTTATCCAGGCATCGCCAGTGGCCGTGACGAGACTCTTGCGCCGGACCAGCCCATAAGCGGTGGCCCAGGTCCAACCGATTTGGCGGGACTTCTCGGCGATCTTGAGCCGGGAGTTGTCTTTGACCCACCTGTCCTGGTAAGGCAGCAGGACCGCGTTGCGTTTGGGTTTGATTTTGGCGTTGCCCATGTCAATTACAAGAGTTTCGCCGCCTCTTCTATCTGGGCCAAAGTTTCCGGAGTAAGGCCGCCCTTGGATTTGCTGGAGGCAACCGCCGTTTCGATTTTCCGCTTTTGCTCCGCCACGCGGTCCTCGTATTGCTTGAGCTTGAGTTCCAACTCCTGGCGGGATTGGTCCAGCTTCTGGCGGGCAAGGGCCAGTTTCTCTTTCTCGACGTTGACCGATTGCATCAGGAACCAGGTCCTGGCGTCCATCGCTTGCGCGGCCAGGCGGTTGAAGAAGCATTGCGCGATCGCCTGTTCCTCCTCGGCCGTTGTGATCCAACCCTCTGCTTTGCCGCGGGCGATCATCTGGTCGGTCGCAACCTTGTTGTCGTCCATCTTGCGCTCGACCACATAGGATCGCTCCCAATAGGAGAGCGCACCAGAGGAGGTTTGGACGCCATCGTCGCGGAGCCATTTGACGGTCTGCAGTTGGGTGTGGCGGGGCTTGCCGAAACGGTAATTCCAGATGGCGTCCTGCTTTTCTTTGGGCAGGTTCTGAATGACCGCTTGCGGGCGTGGTGGTTGTTCGCTCATTCATCTTTACAGGTTGTGTTCGTCCAGGTAGCGGCGTCCGGCATCGGTGATTTTGAAGGCGCGGTCGGCCTGGGCCATGACTTTGGGCACTTCCTCGGCCAGGCCTTTTTCAATGAGGTATTCCAGCCGGTCCAAAACTTCGTCCGCCGTGGCAGCGTATCCCTCGGGCGCGACATTGACCCGGATCGCCGGGATCTCGAGACCGAAGCGGGCATGGCCTTTCCGAAGGAAGGAAAGGACGCAGTTGGTAAACCCGGCCTTGAGGTGTTCGGCAATCATGCGTTGTCCCTTTCGAGAACGCGATCGAATTTGCCCTCGACGCGGATCAATGTGGCCGTGTTCAGCTCGCTGGTGGCCTCCAGCCGGGAAACCTTGCGATCGATGGCGGAAATTTCGTCGTGCATTTTGCGCCGGGACTCGGTGGCCGCCGCTTCGTAGTCCTTGATGGATTGAGAGGCGCCGCGCTCGACTCCGCCGATTTTGGAAAATATCTGGGCATGGACGGAAGCGTTTTCGTTGAGGGCCTTCTCAAAATCCTTCTTATCGACTGGCTCGCCGCTGAAGCTGACGTTGACGCGGTTGACGCGGTAGATGGAGACCCACGCCAGGACGGCCGTGATGACCATGCAGAGCGCGGAGATGATGGAAGCAATGACTTCGGTGAGTGTCATTTCGCGCCTCCGCCGTCGCCAGGGCTGCTTTGGCGGACAGGGAATTTTTCCGTTCTCCTGTAGGTTGACAGGCCGACTGTTTCGATCCAGCCGGTCTCTTTCCAGCGGGCCAGCCAATAGCCGGCTTGCTTGGGGCCGATGCGCGCCCTGGCATCTGTCAGGGTAAAATCGCCGTGGAAGGTGCGGCCGATTTCAATGGCGCCGGGATGGAAAGGGTCCATGTCTTCGATCAGGACGTTGTGGCGCTGCAGGATGTCCGAGACGCTGCCTGTGGGCGCTGGCGGTTCTGGAGCGGCAAGGTCCCCGTCATCCGGGATGGGATTGGCTGGCTGGCTTCGCTTCAGCACTCCGCGCAAAGGTAACGCCGCAACAGGCGCGACTGGGGTGGGCTTTGGCGGGCGCCCTTTTTTACGCTTGACCGGCTCCGGTTTGGCGACCGCGGCGGCGGCAGCGGTGGCGTTGGGGCCGGGGACGAAATATTCGGAACTGGAAAACTTATCCAGCTTCTTTGCTTTGATCAGGGAAGCAAGGACCGTGTAGGCGTTCTTGAATCCCAAGCCGGCTTTGTTGATCGCGGCCAGAGCTTCGACGTGGGTGAACTTGCCGGGCATTGCCAGGATGATCGCGCGGGCGCGGTCTAACTTGCCTTGCCGTCCGAAGCGGACGCCTTCGTCCGGAACGGATTTAACAGAAGCTAACCGAGGCAACGGAGATGATGGAGCGGAATCGGGTGGCAGGCGCTTGAAGAGCCTGGCGCGCAAATCTTCAAGTTCGACCAGGTTGTCTTTGGCGACGACAATCTCGGATTCGGGGGCAACGATGGCTTGGGCTATGGCATTCATGCGGCAACGGCGAATTGGTCGCGCTTGGTTGTGAAAAAAAGACGGAGGTAGGTATCGATGTGGTGATCGGCTATCAGGGCGACTTTGTCGCGCGCCAGCTCGCGCCAGGCGTTGCGGATGTCCCAGGGGAGTTTGGCGGTGAGGGACGGGTCCAATTGAAAATTTGCAATTGACGATTTGCAATTTGCAATTCCGCCAAAAAAAACTTCGTGGCCCGCGTGCTTGTATCCGCCGAGGAGCCAGGGGACCCGAGGAACGATGTCATTGGCGTGGACCACGCGAAAGGTGCGGGCTTTGAGGCCGCTGAAATTGTAGAGATCGCGGAAGGTCCTGTCGCCGACGCGGGGTTGGCCGAAAGTGTAGATGCCGCTGAAGAGCGTTTGATGATAGGCGGTGAAGAACCGCCAGGCGTAAAGCATGGCCAGGGCGCCGCCGAGGCTGTGGCCCGCGAGCCAAAAGCGGAGACCTTTGTAGCCGGGCCGGAGGATCTCGGCCGTGACTCGGTTGAAGACGGAATCCAGTGCGCGGGAGAAACCGCGGTGGATTTTGCAGCCGTCTTCCAGATCGAAGGCGCAATCGAGGTCAGTGAGCCAGTTGCGCAGGTCCGTTGTTCCGCGGAAGACAAGAAAGAGGTCCGTCGCGGTCCTCACGATCATGGCGTGCGTGTCGCTCTCCTCGGATTCGATCATCTCCCCGGATGGAAACGGTCCGTAGGCATCGGCGCTGGCGCCACAGAGAATGCGCGCATTGAGCGGGTCGAATTGGTTGAGATTGGGAGCGTTCACTGCTTGATCAATTCGTGCATCCGGATGCATTTGCATTTGGCGCAGTAGATCAGCGGACGGTGTGGGGCGTCCTGGCCGGACCTTGGAGACGTTCTCTCCGTGCCGCATCTCCGGCACTTGTAGGGGTCCAGGATTTGCGGCGCCTTGGGTTTCACTTGACTGCGCTTTTGGCTGCGGCTCCGATGACGTTGCCCATGGCGGTTCCGGTCGCGCTGATGGCGGGGACCAGGTTGCTATCGACAATCATGCTGAATGGCGCGGCCATGAACCAACTGCTGCCGCCAAGGCCCGGTTGATTGGTGAACTTGTCGCAGAATCCCTGCGAAGAGGGATCAGTGAAGAAGAATATCGCGCCAGCCCTGTGTTCATCGCGCCATTCTTCGGAAGCGATCATGCCGTCCTGCCTGCCCTGGTATCGCTTGATACTGTGGGTTGATTGGCTATCGCGATGGGGGGTGGCGCAACCGCAGAGGATGAACACTGACAGGATGGCCACCAGATAAAAGGCGGTCTGGCGCCAAATGGAGCGGACGGTCCGGGCTTCCAGGATGGAGTTAAAGGCCATTCAGACGAGGATCAGCGTCAAGAACAATCCGGCGAGCAGGCGGAAAAGGTGCATGGGGGAATCCAGGGTTCGACAGAGTCTCACCCCACCGTTTAGGGGATGGTGACGGAGCCGCCGATGTTGTTGGTTCCGCTGCTATAGGTGGCGCCAATCGTGGTGGAGTTAGTGCCGCCCGCGACTGTGAGTCCGACGATGGTTCCCTTCTGGGCGACGTTGACGCTGGCGCTGAGTCCGGAGAGATTGGCGCTGGTTCCACATCCGCTGCTCAAGAGCAAGCAGACGGCGCCACAGACGGCGCCAAGTGATTTGATGTTTTTGAAGGTTCGATTTTTCATGCACGTTTCCTTGTATTTGGCTATGGGGTGTTCACCTGATACGGGTTTCACCCAATTGCGCGTTTGGTGAGCTTTCGTTAGCACGGGGTGAGTTAAGCAAAGGGGCGCCGGGGTTTAAACGTCCTGAGGCCGTTAGCCAAAAAGGGTTGGAAAAACGAAAAGCCCAGGAGTTTCTATGCTCCTGGGCCTAACTGCGGCGCGACTGTGAAGGCTTACGGCGGCGGCGTCAAGGAATTATCAGCGCGCGGCTGGGTGAATTGTGAATAACTTTCCTGCCGGTTGGACAGCTTTTGTCCATGCGGCTGTGCAAGGATCGGGCGCTATGAACGATACCCCGCCGCTACGGAAATTGGTGCAGCTTGAGTTGGCGCTGGAGGCCCACGCGGCGTCCTGGACGATCAGGAAGCGCCGCCAGATGGCGGCGGTTTACGAGCGTTGGGCGAGGCAGCTTTATGTTTCCGCAGCCGTATTGGAGGCGCATCAGAAGCCGCGCCCTCGGACGCCGGGATTGAAGCGATTGCATCCGCGACGTGTGGCTCTGAACTGACCGGGCCTGCCATATTCCCGCTGTAACCTTCTTTTTTCAGCAGCGACACTTGCTCGGCGGTCATCGGTTCGAGCACGGTGTCCGGCTCTTTTGAACCAGACTCTTTTTTCGGACCGTCAGCAACGAAACCCGCGGGCATGATCAGGAGGCGATGGATGCCGTCCCGCGCGCCTTGAAGTTCCTCTATGGCGCGGTCGATCCGTTCCAACTCCTTCATTGCGGTGGACCAGTTCTGTTGCCGGAAAGCGTCCCGTATGGAATCTTTGGGCGACTGCCCCTTATCCTCCTTCTCCATCACCAGGCGACGAAGCAGCTTCATTGTCCGCTCCTGGGGATCCGCGAGCCCGTTGACGTAGGAGGATACTGAAGATTTGCTCAAATCAAGCTGCCGGGCGGCCTCGGCGGGCCTCCATCCGGCACTCTTGATCAAAGTGACGAACTCTTCTTGGATGCCATTTCGCTGAGCCATTACAATAAAAGTGCAGAAACTGCACTTTTTCCTTTGACAAAGGTTTAGCTACTGAACATATTGTCACGTAACGCACCGAAATATGGCGACATTAGTTAAAAAAGTAAACAAAAAATTGCTCCGGGAGGCATGTCAAAGGAGGGGGATCAAGTCGTTCTCCGCTCTGGCTGTCGAACTGGGATGCGCCAGAAATAACATCTACGAGGCGTTGGAACGTCCCCATCGGATGAAACGGCTGTATAGCAAAATCCAGCGCTTCTGTGAGTAAGGAATTCCAGATTATCAGCCGGTTCGTGGTCGCGAATCTGCCGGATTCGATTGACGAGCGCCGGACGCTGTTGGCGGCCTTGTTGCGCGTATTGCCGCGCAATCAACCGGACAGGCCCACCGTGTTCAGCATGATGAAGCTGTTGGACCGCCACCTGGAAATGCAACAGGAGTTCAATTTTCAAACTAATTCCGGAAACGGCGAATAGAGGCGCCAAGGCGATGGCGGATAAAGCTATGACCAAACAACAACAGGCCGAGGTGATCGCGGATGAGATTGTCAAGCAGGTCGGCAACATCTCTGCGCAGTGCGCGCTGCCGCCCGCGACTTACGATTTGATCACGGCGTCCATGCTGGCGGTGGCTAATACGACGATCAGAACTTTTGGGCGGTATGCGGAGAATCCGGCGCTGAGCGGATTAGGATTAGGATTACGATTAGGAGGAGGCAGCCCGTCGCACAACCCACCACGGTAGTTATGACTTTATCCCCGCCCAAACAGCTTTCGATGGACCTGCGCATCCCACAGGAGTGTCCGTTGTTGCCGGTGAAGGCGGTGATTTGCCTGTTGTCGCGTTGCGGCGTGGTGTCCGGGGAGGACGTGACGGAGTTGATTGACAATGGCCGACTTGAGTTTGCCTTCGACCTGCGCCGGCCAGGAGCCGGGCACGCGCTGCCCGTGGTTTGGCGCGGGTCGTTGGCTGATTACATGTCCTCACAGGATGGCCGGACGGCGATCCTGAACGGGGCGTCGGGATTGGATGAGGTGATTGAGGACGTGCTGCCCGATGAGCACTCGTTTCGCTGTGTGCGGTTGAAAACCTTGTTTGGCTTCTGCGATCGCAAGCACGTGATCCGGCTGATCGCAGACGGCGCGCTGGCGGCGGACCCGGCGCGGCCGGTGGGGCGCGGTCCGGCGCAATCTCCGTGGGTGACACGGGCGAGCGCGGCGCAGTTTCTACGTGACAGGAGGATTGTTTGAAAGATTCACCGCAGAGCCGCGGAGGCGCTGAGAAAGGCAAAAAGCTCAAGGCTGAGGTGCCGATGTTCACTTACGCGCTGTTGTCGGAGTTTCTCTTGAGGGTTTCGGAATCGAATTGTGAATGCGGGCCATTTCCACCTTTTGACGGCACGAAGGACACTTGCCTCGATTTGTCCCGCCGCGAACTAAAACGGCACGCCGGAATGTCGTCGCCGTGCTGGCCGTGTCAGGCGTGGGTTGTGGCTTGCCAGATTGACGGATTCGAGGGGGGCGGCAAGAAAAGCGGTCTTCGCGATGGATGCAAGGTGAAGCTTCCACCGGGCGCGGGAAAGACGGAGCACGCGCATTTGGGAGGACACACGTCATGAGCGCTGGCCAGACACAGTTTGATTTTTCGGGGGCGCGGCCGGCTCCATCGGCCGGGACGAATGGCGCGCGCGGCGCTGAGAAGGCGGATATCGTGGCCAAGTTGCGCAAGCTGATGAACACGAACGGGCGCACTGAGGCGGAGCGCGACTCGGCGGAGATTCTGGCGGCGGCGCTGGCGGCCAAGCACGGGATTGACCTGCAGCAGATTGAACTGGCGGCGGAGCGGCCGTCCATGGTCATCACGGAAAGAGTCGTTGGGCAATGGTTCTCGAAGCCCAAAGAGGCCAGCTACGCGGCTGGGATTTGCGTCAAGTATTTTGAGGTTTCACAGGTGACGGTTATCACCGTTTACGATGGCGCCAAGGAAACCTTCGTCGGCCTGGACTGGCACCTGGACATCGCGGAGCACGTGTTCAGGTTCCTGATTCGCGAGTTCCGTTACGCCTGGACGCATCGGAAAAACAGACGGATCAAAAACCGCAACGCCTTTCTGCACGGCGCCTACGTTGGACTGCTGATAAAACTGAACGAACGCTTTGATCGCGGCGCCGCATCCGGAATCGAGTTGTCATGGAAAGCTAAACGGGAGGCTTACATGGAGGAGAATCATCCCGACACGGAGAGCAGCCCTATTGCTCCGAAGCAAAAATCCTCGGCGGCTTTGTCGCACGGAATCCGGGCTGGGGGTGAGATTGAAATCCGGCCGGCCGTGAAGCCGGGAGCGACGGTCAGGCATGGAGAATTGCCAGCCGGGATCGAACGAAGACTTTTAGGAGCAGCGCAACAGAAACAAACAACATGAATCAGACTCCACACTTCGGTAAACTCAGCGCAGGCATCATCATCCGGGACCCGGCAGAACTCAGACCGCATCCGCTTGTCAAAGACTTGCCCCGGTGGGCCAAGGACGATCCCCGCTTCTACGGCCTCTGTGACGACATCCGCGACAACGGGATCAAAATACCGCTTCAAATCACCCAGGACGGCCGTGTGCTGGACGGGGAGACGTGCAGGCAGGCCGCGCGCGCCCTGCAGATGGACGGCGTGCCGTGCGTGATCGTGCCCGATGACCAGGCGACCGAGACGGTCCTGCGCGGGCTGGTCCGTCGCCGGCATTTGACGAAATCACAGCTTGCGTTCCTTGTTGTTCCGCTGATCCAGCCGGCGTTTGAGGAGAGCCAGAGGCGGATGAACTGGGCTAAAAAAGGGTCTCAGACCCCTGCGAATTCAATTCGCAGGGAAGACTATCAACGACTTACAACATTTTCGGTGGCGGAATACGCCGAGAACATGGGGATGTCGGCGCGGTTTTTGCAGATGGCCAGGACGCTGCTGGAGTTGATCGCGGCCAATCCCGGACCGCACGAGTTTGAACTTGAGGTGGACGATAAGCCGGTCACCAGGACGATGATGCTCAAGGAGTGGGTGATATTGCGGCTATTCGACGCGGAATCGCCGCAAGGCTTGACGGAGATCAACAAGGCGGCCGGGTATTTTGTTTCGTGCTGGGAATCGCCGGGGAAACGGGTTGGAGGGCCGCCCAAGACGGAGACGCGGCAGATGGAGTTGTTTGAGCAGACTTTCAAGACGGAGGTTGTGCGTTGGAACTACTGGGCCTCCTTCGACGACAAACAAAAACTGTCGTTTTTCAAGAAGGTGCAGGCGCACGCGTCGAGTCTGTCACCCACGCAGGTGCGGGACATGGCGGAATACCACGAGGTGATGGCCAGGACGCTGCGCAACGCGGCCAAGCAGGCGGTGGCGGAGGAGGCGGCATGAAAACGCTGGAGGCCGTCACTGACATTTGCAGGCTGCTGGACGAGCGCCGGTTCACCGTGGAGGAATCCATGCGCGTGCTGGAGGAAGCGCGGCAGTTTCTTGCGTTCAGCGAACGGCTGCGCGAGACGGACATGGAGGCCACGCCCAAGGCGGTTCTGGATTCGGCCAAGGAGCGGATCAAACGGATTTCTTCACAGCGGGTGCCAACCAAGGAAACGAAGTGATCGAATTTTCCACACATCCCCACCAGAACGGCCAAGCGGACGCCGTCGCATCACGTCCAGCGGCCGATACTTCACAATTCTCCGTGGCGTCTGCGCGGCGCGCCACGGACACTTTTGACACTCAACCAGGCGACGGCGCGATGGAGGAAGCAACCAGGACTGCCCTGACGGATACGTTCAACCCAGGCAACAAACTGTTTGTTGATCGCGCCGGAGCCGGAGTTTTTAGTCAGGGTTCGAGAGACTCTCACCCCACCGAGAGGGAGAACGCGCGGCCACCGGCGTTGCCGGACGTGAAGGGGGCTATGACCTTGCGCCGCACTCTGGACGCGGCGGCGCGGGAATTGAAAGTTTTGGAGATCATCCCGCTCAAAGAGGAGCAAAAGCTGTCCTGGAGGGAGATTGGAGAGCGCACTGGCATTCCCTTCATTACAGCGCGCCGCCTTTACAACAATCACAAGGCAGGCGGCTCGGTCGCTCTGCTTGACGATCTCCACCTATGCGGCCGCAAACCGCAATTCCCCGAGCTGACCGAGGATGAGAAAAAACGGCTGATGTTCCTCTACCTCCATTCGAATAACGGGAAGGACACCGGCAGCATGGTCAGCGCGGCGCAATCGTTCGCTGAGGATCTGGGGACGCGAGAGGAACTGCGAGCGGCCATTCTCCCGGACGTGCTCAAGGGCCGTGTGCCGGACGGCGTCAAAAAGATTTTGGAGCGCGTCACCCCAACACACGTCGCGATGGAGCGCCGGCCCAAGCACACGTCGTCCACCGGGTTCTCCGGCAACGTCGGCGCTTTTGTTGGCGATATGGCGGAGCGGCTGCGCGTGGTTGAGTCGGATGACGGCACGTTGAATTTTGGGGCTTACATTCCGTGGGCCATCGGCGGGGATGCTTGCTCGGACCGTTATGGCGTGCGGTTGGGGCGTTGGCAGTTCCTGCCGGCCGTCGATGCGGGGTGGACGCGGATGTATTACGTTTTTGCCATCGTGTGCCGTCCGCGCGGCGGCTACCGCAAAGAGGACATCCGCGCGCTGATCTACATGCTGGCGCGGGCTTACGGGCTGCCGGACAAGTTCCGATTCGAGCGCGGCGGCTGGGAGAGCGACGACATTGTGCGGTTGATCCAATCGCTGGGCGTAGCGCTCGAGACGGTCTATTCGCCGGACCAGAAGCCGATCATCGAAGGGGGATTCAGCATTCTGTGGGAATACCTGTCGCAGATTGACGGGCAGGTTGGCCGTTACCGCGGGGATGAGGAACGCGGCAACATCATGATGCAGAAATGCCAGGCCGGGCGCGAAGATCCGCGCGAGCATTTCCCCAGCCTGAGCCAATGCATCAACGCCATCGTCACCGCTCTGGCGCGAGCCAACTCGCGCACGGTGCATAGCATCTATGGGACATTCATACCGGAAGAACGGTGTGAAATTTTGAGAGCGCAGCGGCCGTGGAAACCGTTGCCCGCCTACATGGAATACAAGTTCTGTCCCTTCGTGCGGGAGTGGACCGTGGTCAAGGGAACCGTTGGCGGAATGATTCCCATCCTGGAAGATTACAGCGCGCCCTTCTATTTCGCTCACGATGACTTATGGCGGTGGAATGGGCGCACGGTCCGACTCTACTTCGACATCAAGGCCACGCCCTGCCTGGCCGTGGTGGAGAGCACGGAACAATACAATGGCTATCGTCCGGATGAGGTCATTTGCCACGCGGAGCTGCTGGGCGGCCTGCCTCATTTCTGCCGCGCCCAGCTTGGCATTGCCGATGAAGAACGCCAGGTGAAGTGGCGGAGCGCGGCGCTGAGCGCTTTGCGGATGGACTTGCGCGCGCTGGGCCCGCGCGGCCAGGTAACGGCTTCCATCAGCGAAGAACGCGACGGCTCAGGCTCATTTGCGCGCGTGGAAACGGGCCTTGGTCAAGCTCAAGGTTCCGAGTCCAAAGTTCAAAGCCCCACCGAGAGGCTGGCCGCGCCATCGCCATCCCCGCGGTCCATGCCCGCCACACTCCAGCCCGACGCGCCAGATCCGGAAGTGGCCGGGCTGATGAAACTTTTCGGCAGATAACCCAACCCAAAGGAGCAACGTGAAAAGTGAAATACTCAACGCGCTAATCGCGAAGGTCAAAGCGCACCAGGACGGCCTCGGTTTCTCGGACGAAAAGTTCGTGGCCCGATACGTGCAGTTCCTGGGATCAGCCAAAACATGGAGCGACCGGCTCAAGAAGAGCGACCTGACCGGGATCAAGAACCACGACGGGTTCGAGGAAAAATGGGTCGGCATCCTCCAGCGCCTGAGCGCGCGGATCGACAAGGTCTATATCCCGGAGAAGGTGTTCGAGCAATTGCCGGTTTATCGCGCGATGAGCAAGCGCCTGGAAATCCTGAAGGGCCAGACCAATGACCGGCGCAACGTGATTTGCCTTATGCCGTTTGGATCCGGGAAGTCGGTGTTCTGCGCCAGCCAGGTGGCCAAAGCGCCAGCAGAGTGCTGCTACGTGCGTTGCCACCCCGGTATGAGAGAGAATGGCTTCGCGTTCGCGTCGGCCGTGGCGGAGGCGCTTGGCGTGACGCCAGGGCGCAGCGAGACGGCGGCAATCAAGAGCGTCAGCAACGCGCTGCAGACGCGGCCGCAAACGGTGTTCCTGGATGAGTTTCACGAGGTGGGCATTGTTGGCTTCAAGGACGTCCGCTTCTGGATCGATGAAGCGCAGGCCAGCCGGTTCTTCATGACGATGTATCCAACCGACTACGACGCCGTCGTGTCGGCCCAGGCCGGGGCGGCGGCGGAGGCCAAACAATTGCTGCGACGGACCATCCGGCCGATTTTTGAGGAATACCGCAACGGTGTGCCCAATGAGGACATCGCGGTGTATTTGAAGTTGCGCGCGGCGTGGAAGGACGAGGATTGCAAAATCTGCGCGGAGCGGATCGGCGGCACTGTTCGCGCGAACGGCAACTTGAGCGTGCTTGAGGATGCCATCAAGGAAGCGTTTGTGGAGGCGGCCTGTGAGGGCGACGAACCGACGCCGGACATGGTGGCCAAACAACTGGACCGGCTCTGCCCGGCTCCGGTGAAGAGAGAGGGCCTGCGATGAACACCGCTAAAGGAGCGACGCCCGACGTGGCTTACATCAAGGTCCGTGCATACGGGGGCAGTTACATCGCGTGCGAGATCGGTTCGAAGGTCCGGGCGTCCTGCACGCAGAAGGAAGACGTGGCGGCTGAGCGCTGTGCGGACAAGATATTCGGCAAGGGCAATTTTACGATCGCCCTGGACGATCCCCAGCCGGAAGCGTGGGTTTGGTTCTTCACAGCCAAGGCGAAGACCAAGATGGAGGTGGCGGCATGAATGTGACGACTGTGCCGAGCATTACGGCGCTGCCGATCAAAAACCTGCCAAAGGACACTATCAAATTTCGGATGCGCTGGCGCTGGGATTCGGTCGGCATGGTATTTGTTAAAACTCCTGGGCAAATAGCCCAATACGCGCTGTTGGTTTCTCGGGATGGTGAAAGCCTGGAAATTCCACCTATTCCAGAAGCGCTGAACAAGGCCTCCTTATGATCGACGTGCTCTTCGCATTTTGGTTTGTGGCCGGGACTCCGATCATCCTGGCCGTGATGCTGGGGGCGGTGATGGAGCATCAGCTTGACCCCGATTCGGAGCCGGCCCCACGCAAGAAACTCTCTCCCGCACTGAGGCGCGTGCTTCTATTGCGGATTCTCAACGCCAACGAAAGGATAAAATGAAGAACCCGACACAAGAAGCTCCGCCAAGCGCGGAGTATAAACAGATGCTTGACTTGCTGGCCGTCTATACGGGCGCCAGCGTCCAACTGGCTGAGATTCAGGCCGCGGCGGACCAGTCGCTCCTGGATGCCCAGCAGAGCATGGCGAATCAATACAGCGATTGCCAGACTGCCATTGCCGACGCCAAGGCGGCGCTGGAGTTGATTTGCCGCGCGCACCCCGAATGGTTTGCCGAAAAGCAATCGCTCAAGACGCCGTTTGGCACGGTGCAGTTCCGGGACGGCACCAAGCTGCAGGTGGCCAATGAGGAGATGACGCTTGTTCTCCTGGAAGCGGCCGCCAAGAAGGACGAATCGCTGGCGCTGGCGGTCAAGACCGTCAAGACGATCAACTTGGAAGTCCTGGAGAAGCTGGACGATGACGAGCTGGCGCGGTTCCGCGTCAAGCGCGTCGAGACCAAGGGATTCACGGTGAAGCCGGCCAAGGTGGAACTGGGCCGCGCCGTTTCGACGCAGGAACAGGCTGAGGGGCAACAGGAGTTTGGCGCGTGAAAGGATCTATGAGCAACGAACTTGAAATCAAGGTCCTGGATCACGGATTCGTCCGGTTCATCGACAAAATGGGGAACGATCAACGCATCGTGGAGGCCGCGCGCGTGAGCTACGGCTCGCCGAGCAAGGGCGAAGAGGCTGACAAGAAGCTCCTCGGCTACCTGCTCAAGAACAAACACACGTCGCCCTTCGAGATGTGCAAGATCACGTTCAACATCCGAATGCCCATTTTCGTGATGCGGCAGTTTGTGCGCCACCGGACGCAGAACCTGAACGAGGTGTCCGCGCGTTACACGGAGTTGCCGGACGTTTTCTATGTGCCGATGCAGTGGCGCAAGCAGGACACCAAGAACAAGCAGGGCAGTGAGGTCAGCGCCGAGCTTAACCACGAAGCCCTGTCGGAGACTCTGGTTCGCGCCTACCACCAGACCTACAATATTTACCAGAATCTGCTGGCGCGCGGAGTGGCCAAGGAAATGGCGCGGTTCATCCTGCCCGTGGGCATTTACACCGAAATCTACACGACATGGGACTTGAACAACCTGCTTAAGTTTTTCGTGCTGAGAGACGACGCGCACGCCCAATGGGAGCATCAGCAGTTTGCCAAGGCCATGAAGGAACTCACGCGCAAGGCGTTCCCATGGACCATGGAACTTTACGACGCTCACCTTGACCCATCGCGCAAGCCCTCGTGAAGCACTCCGCCACAGCAGGAATGACCGGGGTTGACCGATTGCCGCCGCACTCGCTGGAATCCGAGCAGGGCATTCTTGGATGCGTTCTGTTGTCGCCCAACGATTGCATTGGGGAGTGTATCGAGAAGCTCAAGCCGGGGCACCTGGTCTTTTACGATCTCCGCCATCAGACGCTCTTCCAAACATTGGTGGCCATGTTCGATGAGAAACAGGCTATTGACCTCATCACGCTCCAACAGCGACTGAAGGACAAAGGCAACATCGAAGGCGTCGGCGGCATGGGGTATGTCTCCAGCCTTTCCGACGCAGTGCCATCGGCGGCCAACCTGTCGTATTACCTGGACATCGTCCTGGAGAAATATCTGTTGCGCAAGATGGTCCAGACCTGCACGGAAATTGTCGGCCGGGTATTCGATTACGAGGGGGAAGTGGATGCGCTGCTGGACGAAGTGGAGCGGGACGTGTTGCAGATCGCGCAGGAGCGGGTGCAGGGAGCGCAGATGAATATCAAGGACCTGGTCAATCGGGCGATTGACGTGATCGAGCAGCTTCACCAGAACAAAGGCCAGATGACAGGCATCGCGACGGGCTTTGGCGACTTCGACAAAATGACGACAGGGTTGCATGGCGGGGAAATGATTGTGGTGGCCGCGCGGCCCTCCATCGGCAAGACGTCGCTGGCCATGAACATCGCGGAGCACGTGGCGCTGGAACTGAAACAGCCGGTGGGAGTGTTCAGCCTGGAGATGACGGCGGACCAGTTGATCCTCCGGATGCTGTGCTCGCGCGCCAGGGTGAATCTGCGCAACGTCCGTGATGGTTTTCTGGCTGAACGGGACTTCCCGAAATTAAGCGGCGCGGCCGGGAAGATGGCCAACGCGCCACTTTACATCGATGACACGGGCGGATTGGCCATCTTGCAGTTGCGGGCCAAGGCGCGGCGGATGTGGCAGCAATACGGCATCAAGCTGTTTGTGATCGATTACCTGCAGTTGCTCCATTCGCCGTCGCGCCGCGCGGAGAACCGTCAACAGGAGATCGCCGAGATCAGCGGCGGAATCAAGGCGCTGGCTAAAGAGTTGGACGTGCCGATCATCGTGCTGAGCCAGCTTAACCGCGAGCTGGAGAAGCGCGGCCCTGGGGAACGGCCGCGATTGTCGGACTTGCGGGAGTCCGGCGCCATCGAACAGGACGCCGATCTGGTGGGCCTTCTCTACCGCGAGGTTAAGGACGGCGAGGATGATGCCGACGCGGCTTTGCGCGAGGCGCTGGCGGTGAAGCTGTTCATTGCCAAGCAACGCAACGGCCCGACCGGGGACGTGGACCTGACGTTCCTGAAGGCTTACACGCGATTTGAAAGCGCGGCCAAGGTCAGCGTGGAGGATGCGGTGGTATGACGGAAGCACAGGAAAAGCGTTTTTACTTTCCTCTGTGGAATCGGGCCTGCAGGGCCAATGCGTGGCGCATGCAGAAGGGACGCCTGGAGTTGGCAGAGAACCCGCCTGAGCCTGCCAATACGGTCATCAGCCAGGCGCGCCGGCTGGCGGATCAGGAACATCGCGCGGTCACTTTGGTAGATTTGCGTCACGCCACGCACGTGGTGGCTTGCGGCCGCGACTGCAGTCACAGCGCTCTTCGTAATCGGGAATTGACGCGCTGGGGCTGGCTCGCGCGGCTTCTGATTGATCCCGACGATCTGGATGCCATGAACCATTGGCTTCATCCCGAGTTGGATGAGCAAGAGTCCGTGGAGGCGAGGATTGAACGGGTGGGCCGGGACGCTTATCGGCGCGGCTTTGGGCCTGGCGGACCGAGTAGGCGATCGTTTGTGCCTTTGGGCGACGATGACCCTTGTCCTATTGGGAAGAATTGGAAGGGTTGGCCGCTTAAGAATTTGCCGTCCAGTTTTCTGGATTGGTTCATGGGCCAGGAGTGGCGGTTTAAATTTCCGGCGCTGGTGGATTACGTTGAGCGGAGCCGAAAGGCCATTGACCAGGACCTTAAACGGGAGGGGAGAATTTGAGCCAGGCGCGCCAACAGGACTTTGATTTATTTGAGGTTTATCCAATCAACTCCCAGTGGCTGGTGGATCTGCTCAAGGGCCGGGATTGGCTCACAGCGGGCGCGATCCTGAAAGAGATAGAGCGGCCTGATTCAGACTCAGCCAGGCGACGTTTGCGGGCGACGGCTGAGGCTTCCAAGGGGCGGATCGCTGGCGGCCAACTTGGCTATAAGCTTGTGGCGGAGATGAAGCAGGAAGAATTTTTCCATTTCCGCAATTGGATGCTCAGCCAGGCCAAAGCGATGCAACGCCGGATCAGCCAGGCGGACAAGGTTTGGTATAATCGGCAGGCGGTGCCGTCATGAGCCGGCTGGATGAACAATCAGCCAGCCACAGTGATTGTGCCCGCCGCGCCCGAGTTTGTTTCTTGATGGCTGCGTCGGCCACATTCACAGCGGCTTTGGCTTTCCCATTTTCCGAGGCGGTGGATGGGGTTCGAAGTCACCCTTTTCTAAAAGTCCACTTCCAGGCTCGCGGGGCGCTTTATTTTGAAAGCTTAGTACAGCGGCTTTTCTTGCGTATCCCTCTCTAACTCAGCCTCTCCGGTTTTCTGCTGGATGTTTCATGCTTTCCCTTTATTTGCGTTATGTTTTCAGTTCCGCTACTGGAACTGGATCGGGACTGATCAAGCTCAAATCAGACGGGAGCAAAGTGGAACCCGAAGAAATCTATTTCCAGGCGAATATTCCGACGGCCATTGGAGGGGTCGTCAAGGTCGGCGATAATCTTTACGGCGCAACGGGTGACGCGCTGATGTGTATCGATTTCCTGACCGGCCAAATCAAATGGAAGGAACGGTCCCTGGGCGCCGCCTCGCTTTGTTACGCGGATGGCCGCCTCTACCTGCATGGCGAAAATGGCGAGGTGGGCCTTGTCGAAGCAACGCCCGCGGCGTACCGAGAGAAAGGTCGTTTTACTCCGTCGGGAGAACCTCCCCATTCCAATCCAATGGAAAAATCATGGGCTTACCCTGTCGTCGCCAACGGACACCTTTACATCCGCGACCACGGCGACCTGTGGTGCTACGCCGTCAATGCGCCTGTCGGTCGATAAGATCTATTGCAGTCCAACACCGCATCCCTGATGAGCCAATACTAACGAAGGCCTTCTTGAAAAACCGGCAAGGGGAAAAACAAACAATTGTTCGAGATCCCGGAATTCTCAATCCCCATTTCGCCGCTTGGAAATCCGCCCCAAAAAAAAGAACCTCCATGGTGAGCACACAATAAGCCGCTCGCGTCAGCACGGGCAAGCCACTTTCAAACCAATTGCCGTCTCGACGATTAAACCGGAAGCTCTATACTGGGAACCATGATCAAGCCGCTATTCAGAATTATTTTGGCGGGGATTATTGGAATTCAATATTGCGCGGCGGCGGGCGCATCGGTCTTGCGGCTTGATGCGCCGAAGGTTTTTGAAGAATCCGTCACCCACAACTTAAATCTTTCCAACCAAATGGGACAAATCGAACTGGCTATCGGAGAGCTTTTCGAGGACGACGGCCCCGCGTCTGGCAAGTCCTATCAAAAGCCCGAAAATCGCGAGCAAATAACGTCCGATACGTGGATCAAGAAAGATCTAATCATTCCGAATCCCCAGGCCCAGGCCGCGTACTTGGTGGTGCTGTCTGACAAGCCGGTTGAGGCGATCATCAACGGAGTCGCGTTGCACTTCGCAACAAACCAGAGTGGCAGGCCGCTTCATCAAAAGTACGCCTTTGACCCCAAGGTGCTCCAGCCGGGCCGCAATGAAATAATTCTGCGAAACACGGGCAACGTGATGATCGCTCGGGACGACGAATTTGCCTTGGGATCGCTCACTCGAACAAAGTCGCCGGGTCGAAGTGCCAAAAGCACCGATGGCGGCAAGACGTGGGATTACAAACACCTGGGGCCTGACGGCAAGCTGGCAGGAGAGTACGGAGTCCGCGTTTTTCTGGAGCATTATCTGTCTCAGGGATCGCTCACGTTGCCGGTGATGGATGCTGGCAACTTGGAAGGAAAACCAGTCCCCGGGCTTGTCACGCAAATGGGACCCATTGAGATCAACGTTGAAGGAGAAACCGGACCGTCGGGAGGAATACGCGTTCGGGCGCGAGCTGGTGATACCTTTGTTCCCACGGAGGCGCATTGGACGGACTGGCAAGTGTTGGGCGAAACGAACGGAGTGCTTCAAAGCCCGCGCGGGCGTTATGTCCAAGTGGCGGTTGATCTAACTTCGCGCGATCCGCTCCAAAGCCCGCGGCTGCGGAGTATCCGGGTCGAAGCCAGTTCCACTGGCCCGCAGGACTGGACTGATCGGGTCCGCGTCCTTGAGGAGCATAACGAGGAGATTGTTCGCACTTCCATTCCGTTTGAATACGAGCCGCTGGACCAGCCCCGGCTCAAGAAATTTCGGGAAGAGTACAAGCTTGATGACGTTGTCAATGGCGCAACAAACGAGATGGAGTTGATGCTGCGTCTCGCGCAATGGGCTTGCAACTACTGGGATTGGCCCAATCACATCGGCGAGTGCTACCCTCCCTGGGATGCCCTGGAGATCCTCAAGCCCTACGGCGATGGCAAGCCCACCGGCGGTTTTTGCCTTCAATATAACCTGGTGTTCTTGCAAGCCTGCGAGAGTTTCGGATTTGTGGGCCGCGCCGTTTCCATCAGCCCCGGGGCCATGTATGAGCGTCTCAAGGGCGGCGGACATGAAATTGTGGAAATCTGGTCCAACGAATGGAAAAAATGGGTCTATGCGGACGGGGCTCTGGCATGGTACGTCGTCGATGAAAAAACCGGCGTTCCTCTGTCCATTTGGGAAATGCGCCAGCACCAGTTGCCGACTTTGCGGGGGGAACCTGTTGTGCCGGTGCGAGTCGTGGCCGCCGAGCGGACCAGGAACAAACAATTCCCATGGAAAGGCATCGCCGCTCCTGATCCCTCAAACTGGTACCTCGAACTCCGGATGATTCCCCGCAGCAACTTCCTGCAAGCAAAGTCACCTTTGCCTCTCAGCCAGGGAACGGACGAATGGTCATGGACCGGGCACTACGTCTGGACAGATTCCGAGGCTCCGGCCGGTTTGCTATTCGGAAACCGAGTGACCAAGCGAGAGGATTTTCAGTGGACTCTCAACCAGGCTCATTATGTCGTGGAGCCGGACAAATCGCCTGGCGTCTTCCGGGTTCACCTGGATACCGAGACCCCCAGCTTTGATACCTTTCTGGCCGAAATCGACGGCGGAGAGAAAAAGTGCGTCGCTTCAGGCTTCACCTGGGCGCTGCACTCCGGCAAAAACCAACTGCGCGTCCTGCCACGCAATGTCGCAGGCAGGGAAGGAATCCCAAGCTGGATCACAGTGGAATATGCCAACTAGACACAACGTCTTTGCCGTGAAAACGGCGAAAAAAGAGAAAGTCATCGCCATGAAAAGGTTGAAGTTTTTTGTTGGATTTTTAATTGCTGTCAGTTCGGGACTTGGATCGTTGTTTGCGGTGATTGTGCCTGTGCCGGACAAAGTTGTCTGCGCGGTGGCGGATCGCCAGGCGTTTACACAGCCGGACGAAATTCGTTTGAACGGCTGGCTCGGGAGTCGAATTGACGCCAACGAAGCAAACCGGCTGGCAAAGTTGGATGTCAACCGCCTGCTTGAGGGCTACCGAAAGCGACCGGGACGGCAGAGTTGGGATGGGGAACATGTCGGCAAATGGCTCCATGCAGCGACGCTGGCGTGGGTTAATACGGGCGATCCAGCTTTGCGCGACAAGCTGGACTACACCGCTGCTGAATTAATCAAGTGCCAGCAGGACGACGGGTATCTCGGGACGTACCTCGCCAAAGATCGTTGGACGGAGTGGGACGTATGGGCGCACAAGTACAATCTCATCGGATTAATTACTTATATGCGTTACACCGGGAATATGGCGCCTTTGCCGTGTTGCCGCCGCATGGGGGATCTTTTGTGCAACACATTTGGCGACGAGCCGGGAAAACGGGATATTATCAAGGCCGGGGAACATGTCGGCATGGCGCCGACCAGTGTGCTTGAGCCAATGGTGCTTCTCTACCGATTGACTGGCGAGAAGCGCTATTTGGAGTTCTGCCAATATATCCTGCGAGCCTGGGAACAGCCGGACGGCCCTAAAATCGTCTCGACGCTTCTCTCCCTCAAGCGGGTGGACAGGGTGGGGGACGCCAAAGCTTACGAAATGCTTTCCTGCCTCAACGGCGCCCTCGAATACTACCGCACCGTCGGCGACCCCAAGTTGCTCGAGGCCTGCCTGGATGCCTGGCAGGACATTGTCAATAATCGCCTCTATATCACCGGCGCGGCGAGCTATGGCGAGGTGTTTCATGACGACTTCGATTTGCCCAATGTCGCAAACGTTGGCGAGACTTGCGTCACCGTGACCTGGGAGCAGTTTAACGCGCAATTGCTGCGGCTCACAGGCGAGGCGCGGTTCGCCGAGCAATTGGAGCACGTGGTTTTGAACCAGTTGTTCGGCGCGCAGAAATGCGACGGTTCGGCCTGGGGATATTATGTGCAAATGGAAGGCAGGAAGCCCTACAGCGCTAATCTGGATGGACATTGCTGTCTCTCCAGCGGGCCGCGGGGGATTTCGCTGATTCCCACTTTTGCCCTGAGCACGGACGCCGCCGGCGTCGTAGTCAATCTTTACGAGGCTGGAACCGCGAAATTATTCCTGAGTGACCACAGTCCAGTAACGATTACTACGGTTACGCATTATCCCACAGACGGAAATGTGCGGATCACGATGGGGCTTGGCGAGGAAAAAAACTTTGCTGTTAAACTGCGGATGCCGGCCTGGTGTCAATCGCCTTCGGTGCGAGTTCAGGGCGAGAGCGTGGCTGCCGCTGCCGGAGCGGACGGTTATGTGGCGATTCAGCGCTCTTGGAAAAATGGCGACCAGATCGAATTGGCGTTCAAACTCAAGCCGCGCGTGGTTGTGGGAGATCACAGGAACGCCGGAAAAATCGCGGTATATTATGGGCCCCTCGTTCTGGCGGCGGAGGCGGACCTTTTGGGAGATGGCCTCTCCAATACCAGGGCTGTGGCGCTGCCAAGCGCTGACCTCGCCGCGCTGGCGGTTACTCCCCAGCCTGCTCCGGACAACGTTAGGACCTGGCCGTCGGCGCAGGTTTTTCGCGTCAATGCCGTCCCTCGCCGAGTTTCAGACCAGGCGGCTCCCGGCGTTATTTTGCCGATTCGCCTGATACCGTTTGCGGATGCAGGCAACAGCGGCAGTGAATACAGGGTCTGGCTGCCGGTCGGCCGCGGTGAACTTGATCTGCTGCTGGATGAAAAGGAAAGCCGATCCCGAAGGGGCAACGCTCCAGGCTCCATCACAGACGGCGACCCCGGAACGTTTGTGGTTACGTTCAACGGCAAACCTGCCGCGGAAGATTGGTTCGCGGTAACGTTGGCTGCGCCCGTCGATGTAAAGCGCGTGGAGTTTGTCCATGGAAAAACGTTTCACGACGGCGGGTGGTTTGACGCCAGCGCCGGCAAGCCACAAGTCCAGGTGCAGACGGCCAAAGGTGGCACGTGGGAAACCGTAGATGTCCTAAAAGATTATCCGGCGACAACGGCGACAAGCGCCGCGGGTCTAACCAGCGGCGAACGATTCACGTGTCAATTTCCCAGCACAATGCGAATCTACGGCGTTCGCGTCGTGGGCAAGCCGGCATCCGGCGATAATCCGCAGCAAGCCTTCGCCTCGTGCGCCGAACTGTCTGCCGATTAATCCGGCGCGGGCCGTGAAGTTCTGAGAGCGTGTTTTAAAACTAAGTTCTGAGCGATTCTGTGAGTTGGTGGATGGAGAGCCGTAAGTTCGGAAGTTTATCGACGCAAGTGCCCGCAAGTGTCATCCGCAAGACGCCCGCCACCTGGAGATGGGCAGTTGGACTTACGTATCAAACCAGCTTGGAGCCAGAAGCAAAAAGTGTTTAAAAAGTGAGAACTGACACGAATGGTGGGTGACACTTGTGACGCATTTTTAAAAAGCTCGGCGTCAACTCCCGCCAGGAAGCCGAGCAGAAGTTCTTCGGAACTGAGCACTTGTTGCTCTCAAGCATCCGCCAGCATCGATTGCGGTTGCGCCAGTGATCGCGTGACTCGGCTTCTCCAAGGTACGCGGGCGGCTCCGATTCACTGGCGACACTCTTCCCCTCCGGGTGGTGCCGTGCGGTTTTATCGTTGGGCTTTTCCACTTGACATTGATTATGTTTCGCATTAGTTTCCTCCCTATGTTCACATTGCGGACCATTGGCAATTCGTCAATGCGAGCCAGGATTTTTATTCGGAATCCTGTCGGCGTTTGGCGCAATGAACACAGGATATTTTCACTTCACCAAGGTCGTTGTGGTGGTGATCAAATTTCTCTTAAGCCCTCGACAACTCCACAGCACCGCGGAGATCTGATAGGATTCACGCTGATCGAACTCTTGGTGGTTATCGCGATCATCGCAATTTTGGCGGCTCTTTTGCTGCCATCGCTGCAAGGAGCGAAGGCCCAAGCGAAAATGACGTATTGCGCAAACAATTTGCATGAAATTGAAGTAGCCACGACGTTGTACGTTGGCGATAACCAGAACTGTTATCCCTACATTGGTGAAGTGTATGCTCCTTCTCTTCGTTGGGAGCAGATTCTGAATCCCTATTATCCGGGTGCGGCAATCAATCGATATCCGACTGCTGTGAGCAATCCCGCGTTTCAATGCCCTTGTTACACGGGGCTGACTGACATTGGCGGCGGAATATTCAGCTACGCATACAATATATGGGGGGCAGCATGGGGTCTCGTTGATGATCCGGCTGTTGAAGGCTATATGGGATTGGCCTCCCTTCCCCCAGGGACGATAGACGCTAACGCGGATCATCAGCATAATCGGCGGGAATCCGAGGTTGCTGCCCCTGGTGAAATGTTCGGGTTCATGGACGCGAATGGGCATCTGGACGCGAATCAAGAATTCTGCGGTAATGACGACACTCGCGCTCCGATTGTGACAACAGTTCCAATAGCTCCGGTGATTCCGAATGCGGACGGGGACGCATCAGCGGCGGGCATCCAAAACCCGCCGCAGCACGGAAAATATTTTAATGTGTCCAGTCCTGATGGGCATGTAGCCAAATTTCCGTGGCTGAATATGTTCTACAACGAATCTGGTCCGAACGATCAGTTTACGACCGCATCGCATTGGAATATCGACAATAAGCCGCATCCGGAATTCTTCGATCAAGGTATCTCGGGTTTGCCCTGATTGAAAACATCGATCCCCGCGCCTGTGGCAGCATCGGGAATTCCTTCTTCAAAGATCACTGGGGTCACATCTCAACATATTAACATTTCTATAGAAAAGCCCCTGTTTTCTTCAAGCTCCCGACGCGTCTCTTGTAAAGTGTCAATTTGACGCCGTCGTCCCAATTTTCAGAAACTTCACTGGGTGGCTTTGCTTTGTTTCCTTCGTTTCCGTTCGCGCCGTAAGTATAATTGACACATTGCCCAATCGCGGTGATGTTCACCCCGACGAGTCAAATATACTCACAAAGCCGAAAACCAAGACTATCCAAAAAACCGACCAGGGGAAAAACGGGCGATTTTTGTGAATTTTTCGCAAATCCGCCATTCTTGACTGCATACGGCCTTTTCCCTGAAAACGGCACCCCTCGTAGTTTTTAAACAGGCTCTAACATTTTATCCGCACCGAATCTCCAGGCTTTCACCCGCCTTGACCATCACAGGTTCGGCAAGGGAGATTACCACGCTTTGGCCACGAACAGCGAAATTGGAATTGACTCGCTGAGTTGATTTCTCAACCTGAACTTGATTCGGAGCGGTCGCACATGCGAGTGTAATTTCAGAAACGTTTAATCGTCCTTCGACCACATGGATTTCGTTTTTTTGTTTTTCTGCCTCGCGTGATTGGGTCAAACGCCCCCAGCCCTCGGGACCGGTGAAGGCACTCCTGAAAAGTTCCGGTGTGTGACGAGGGGCGAACGCAACTTTGCCGTTCGACCCGTCATATTCCCATCCCGAAAGCGCCAGCAGCATGGACCAAGAAGACATCGCGCGCGCGTAGTGGCCGCCACACTCGATTTCGTTCCAGGGACTCCGCTGGATTGGAGGACGGGGGCGGCCGTCATATCTATCGCGCGCCGCTTTCGCGATCATGAGACCTTCCTGGATCAAGCCCTCATACATCATGTGGGCGGCGACCTGATATTCGATGCCGGTCCAAACTTCATCCGAATAAAGCATGACGTGTGGTGGCCTTCCTCCTTTCGGCCAGGTGCAGATAATCAGTCCCTTGTCTTTATCTCCGGCAAAAGCGCGGGGACTGTGTTTCCACCCGGTGAGATCGGGCTTGAAATTGTAGTTGAAGACAGACTTGAGCGATTGAACCACCTTGTCTTTTGGCAAAATGTAACCGAGTCCCAGTTGGTGCGCCCACCATTGCCCGATCAATTGATCCGACATGCAGCCCGGCCCCACTTCACCCTGACGATTGAGATAATCGGGCAGATGCTGTTGGAAATATTCCCCGTTCCAGCAGAGGTCGATGAGCTTCTGTTGCCCCTTCTCAAAAACCGCGTGGAATCGGTCCGCGACAGAAGTTTCACCAAGCCGCCGCGCCCAGGTTTCGCCAGCCAAAAGGGCGGCGAGATAGTAACCACTGATAAACGTCGTCACTCCGTGCAAAGCTTCGTCGTAGGTATTCCATTGGTCGTCCTGCAAAACCCCGGAAGCATCGCCGCCGGAAGCTTTCGCGTCTCGCGCGATGAGGTATTCAACGCCCCGTTGCACGTGCGGCCAATAATCCTTGAACAGCTTGCCGTCCGGGTGATTGAGCGCCTCGCGGTACGCCTTGAGAATGCAACTGGCGTGGCCGTCGGTAAATGGATGCTCCCCGGTGGGATGCGGCGGGGAAGGCACGACGGTGCGATTGTTGATGCCGCCATCCGGCGACTGCTGGTGATTGAAGTCGATGCGCCTCATCTCCTTTTCCAAATCTGGAAAAAGATGGGCGAGTGATTGTTCGTAACCCCAAACGTGAGTGCATGTCGGATCACAACAGCCATTGGAACCCTCCCATCCATACACGTCGCCGTTGGCGATTCTAAAAACAACCCCGATATGCCGGAGAATCGCCGCATTGGCGGTCAGGCAATCCAGGAGCCAATAGGGGAGGGTGCTGTCGTAGAATGTCTTTCGGAATAATTCAGTTCGTTCGCGGATGGAATCGAGGTTTGCAATGGATTCTTGCAACACAGCCTGGGCATCGGGCCAAACCGTTGCGTAATGGCAACCGATGGGGTCGTGCTTGTTGCCGTATTTATTCGGATAATGCCAAGTCAATAAGAAGGGCACTTCAATGGTTTGACCCGGAGGAACTTCAATTGAATTGGCAATTGCGCCGTTCGTCGTTCGCCCCATTCTGGTTGGAGCACCGTCGTGGGCTTGATCCAACGGGACAAACTGCCCGTGTGAATTGAACTCAGCCCAAGCCTCACCCATGTCCTCAAAGGCAGCCTTGACTGTAATTGCAGAACCGAGAGTTGCCAGAGCCAGCGTTCCAATTCCCGGAGCCAAGGGATGGTGCCGCCCGTCAGCGCCCGAGTAGGTCGCGCCAACCAATCCGCAGAGGTACGCATAAGCAATTCGGCGCTGATTGCTCAAACCGGCGTTGGCAGGATCAAGAACCGGACCGCCTACAAGAACCACTTTTCCGAGGCCCATTTTGCGGGTCGTAACCTCACCCACCAAATTGCTGGTTTCGTGGGTCGCTCCCGAAACCAAGACCCAGTTTTCGAACTCAACGTGCTTGCCGCGATTCACTGGAATCACGCGGCTGAACCGTGCCGGAAGCAAGTCCGCCAACAGACTTAGTATCGAGGGGTTCCCAGGAAAATCGGAGAATTCAATTTGATCGATATTGATGTGTCCCCAGCCGCCTTGTTCCTCATCGACTATTTCGATGTGCGCTTGACGGCCTTCCAACTCGGTCACGTCCCAAAAGGCCGGTTCAAGCAATTCCCTATCCTTGCCCGACATGGCACGAGCCACTATATTATCGGCCAATAATCGGATTTGCGTATTTGCGCGGCGCCCTCCACCAATCAGAAAACGTATGAAGTGACGGTCGATGACAAATGGTTTGCTGATGAGGCGTCCCGTGCTGTTGTCCCCTTGAAAATAACTATTAACCAGCCGTTTGCCGACGAAACCGGAAACGGGTTGCTGGTTGGGCAGAGTGCCTTGCGCGGGCGAGTCCCCGAACGCTGTTCCTTCCACCGTCCACTTTCCATAGCCGTTTTCAAAATCATCGAAGAGAATATCCGCCCGCTGGCTGTTGGTTTGCAGCTCCTTGCCGCCCGTGGCGGACCCGTAAGCGTCCAGGAGCGGCATGGCTTTTCCTGAGAATATCAGCGTCGCTCCGGCATTAACCGCGTCCCGCGCGTCCCGCAGAATTTGTACAGACAAGTCCGCCCGGGGTTCCTCGAACCAAATCACCGTATTGGCAGGGTCGGTTAAATTCTCGGTCACGAGCAAATTGCCTGCGGACGCCTTGACCGTAAGATTATTAGGACGATCAGGAGGGGGCGCGTCCAATGCTTTGAGATTTTCTGATGCGTAAAGAATAACCGCCTTGTCGAGAGCCGGTTCGCCACCCGTTTCGGCCCGCATCAGCAAGCCACCCGTCCGGCCATTGCGGAAAACCTTATTGACATTAAATCCAAAGGCCGGATTTTCCACCCTTTGATTCTCTCCGGCGGCATCGTATCCCACTGGATTCTGCATGAATGCCGCGAGGGAAACGTTTTGAACTTGGGACGTCGGATTCTCGACTCGAAATGTGAATACCGCCACTGGCATGGAGGAGAATTGCGCGTCCAGCGGCGCAAAAGGAGTGAAAGCGGCCAGGCCAACACGAACGGGAAGGTCCGGGTCTGTAAATCGAAGCTCGGCGAAAGGATATTCACCCGTCATTTCAATATGTTTGACGCGGGGCCAGTCCGGACCGCCTGCCGTTTGCAGTAATCTGACGACATTACCCGATTTTACCGCGAAATGAAGCGGCACATGGCCGTCTCGCAAAGTGTTGAAAAGCTGCCAGGTGGTAAATTGGCCATCCACGCCAATCTCAAAATTTCCGGTGCCTATGCCACCCAGGTGCATACGCGCGTCGGAATGTTGTCCGGAAACGTAGCGGCGCGGTTTATCGGAATCCAAAAGATCCTGGCGAAGGCGTAGAATATCGTCCGCCGTAAGCTCTGCTTTGGCCCAATCTGCCCCAGCCAGCAAAGCGGTGGCGGTTCCTGCGCCCATGATTTGCAGGAAATTACGTCGCGTGAGAAAGTTATTGGGAGGCCCGCAATGGCCGGAACAGTTGCATTTTCGCACGATCAGCCTTTCTAGTTTGGCAATACTCGAAATTCGTCATGGCATCACCATTGCCGTTGGAGGCGTCATTCGCTCTTGCATCAATTTCGGTAGTTCGCGCGATTGTTTCATCCGATGCCCCGCTTTGTCAATGACCCGCGGATGCTTTTCAGTCTTCGACCTCGATGCGAGCGTCCGAGAAGTAAGAGAATCTTTATTGGAGATTGGTGGATTCGGCGACGCGTAAGCAGCAGCCCTACATTGCCATTTTCGCCTTCGCAAAATATTGTGTCGGGCATGTCGCCTACAGCGATCCAGACTGCCTGGCAATGGTTGCGCACGGGGGACGAGAATTTTCGCGCGATGATTGAGGCCATTGAATTGGCGCAATCGTCGGTGTGCCTGGAGGTTTATATCTTCACTGCGGGACACCTCGGGCGCCAGTTTCGCGATGCACTGGTGAGCGCGCAACGTCGCGGCGTAAAAGTGCGTGTGTTGCTAGACGCTCTCGGTTCGATGGGATTGCCCAACGATTTCTGGCGCCCACTGCGGGAAGCTGGCGCTGAAGCGCGGTTCTTTAATCCCGTCGCATTCATAGGATTCTGGTTTCGCAATCATCGAAAGCTGCTGGTTTGCGACGGGCGCGTGGCGTTTGTCGGTGGATTCAACATCGCTCCTGAATACGAGGGCGACGGCGTCCGGGCCGGTTGGCGCGATCTGGGACTCAAGCTCGAAGGCCCCCTGGTGGAGCAATTGGCTTCTTCATTTGAGCAAATGTTCGAGGGCGCGCAATTCCTGCACAAACGATTCACGCGCGTCCGGAAATTGGGCGTCAAGACGCCTCGAATTCCTCTGGCCGAACAAGTGCTATTTAGCGAACCGGGGCGCGGTAAGAATCCTGTCAAGCATGCATTGCGCCGGGATCTGTCGCTCGCGCGTGACGTCCGGATTATCGTGGCGTACTTCCTGCCGACATTGCGTTTGCGAGGCGACCTGGCTCGCATCGTGCGGATGGGAGGGCGCGTGCAATTGATACTTGCCGGGAAATCCGATGTGCGGTTGTCCCAACTGGCCGCACAGAGCCTGTATCGCCGACTGCTGAAGCGCGGCGTGGAAATTCACGAATATCAGCCGCAGATTCTCCACGCGAAGTTAATCATCGTGGACGACATTGTTTACATTGGTTCCTCGAACCTCGACCAGCGCAGCCTCGGAATTAATTACGAGTTGATGATCCGGTTTGAGGGCCGTGAAATGGCGGCGCAGGCGCGGGCCATCTTTGCAGACGACTTGAAACACAGCCAACTCATTGACCCCGGCGAATGGCGCAAGTCGCGCACATTCTGGCAGCGCCTCCAGGGCCGCGCGGCATATTGGCTGCTCGTGCGGATCGACCCGATTTTGGCGCGGCGGAAATGGCGCGGTTTGCCCGACTGAGTGAGCGGCTAACTGGCGGTGTCTTAGTCTCTGCGCTGTCTTCTTATTGACTCCTTAAGCCACGACATCAGCCGCTTCCGCCACGAGTGAGCGAATGGAGTCGGCGTCCAACAGCAATTCCCGCTTTTCGCGCACGGTAAGGGCCTTTGACCCGCCGTGATGGTATTTCAGTCCCAGCCCCTCCAAATAATGCCTGCGCAAGTCGTCTTTGGGCGCGTCATCGCCAAGCATCGAAAGGTGCGAGGCGCGAATACCCGGGTCATTCAGCACCCGTTCCAAACCGTCCGCCGATGTTGCCCAAGGTTGGCTGTCGCCCAGTTCCATCTCCCGTTGAAGCGTCGATAGAATTGGAGGCGGATCAACCTCCTCGGGAGTCAGGAACAAGCCGGCCATCCTGGCTTTTTCGCCCAGGCTCACGCGGCTGCTGTACATCGAAATCGGAATCGCCAGCAAAAATCCCGCAAGGACTGGCGAAAACCACCAGAACAGTTTCGGCGTTGTCGCAAGCAACAGCGCAGTCCATATCACTCCCAGTAAAGTGCTTGCCCAATGACGTCGCGCCGCCTCACCAAACGTCGTTTCCGCTTCGCCGCGGTCTTGGGCTTCCCACTTGATATTCTTGCCCAGCAGAATCCCCACTACAAAGTGCGTCTGCAAAAATGCCAGCACTGGCGCGAGCAAGGTGGACATCGCCGATTCCAATAATACGCTCAAAGCAAACTTGCCCCCTCCGCCAAACGCCGCCCGGTCTTCGCCTCTTCTCAGATGAACGGCAAGACTCAACAATTTCGGCACAAACAATAGCCCCATGACCGCGAGAAATAGCAGGATCGCCTGCTGTTCCACCGAGATTTTCCAAATCGGATAAAGCGTCCTGCCGGGCGGAAAATACGGGTGGGGTCCCAAGGTTTCACGTATCCCTTCAATTGTGCTCAACGCCAGCGTCAAGAGCCATAACGGCGCAGAGGCGTAGGCCATGATACCCAGGCACATGTGCAGGCGGTTGACCGGATGCAGTCCAGGCAACATCAGCAATCGAGCGTGTTGCAGATTGCCCTGGCACCAGCGGCGATCACGCGCCGCGTAACTAATGAGCGAAGGCGGAACTTCCTCGTAACTGCCACTGAGTTCGCTGGCCAGATAGACTTTCCATCCGGCACGTCGCATGAACGCGGCCTCCACAAAGTCGTGGCTCAAAATCGATCCGCCCAACGGTTCACGGCCCGGCAATTTCGGCAGCCGGCAATGCTCGACAAATGGCGCGATGCGGATGATCGCATTGTGGCCCCAATAATTGGCCGCGCCTCCCTGCCAAAAATTCAAACCGGTCAAAAAGATCGAACTATAAGCATGAGTCGCAAATTGCCGCATCCGCCCGAAAAATGTATGCCGGTTGACTGGCAGGGGCGGTGCCTGCACGATGCCCGCCTTGGGATGGCGCTCCATCAGCCGCACAAGATTCACCATGCAGGGTCCGGTCATCACGCTGTCGGCGTCGAATACGATCATATACTGGTAGCGGTCGCCCCAGCTTTCGCAAAATTGAGCGATGTTGCCTGTCTTGCGCTCCAAATTCTCCCGGCGGTTGCGGTAGAAAACGCGGGTTGGATCGCTGACGGTCTGGCGCCATGCCACGAACGCCATTTCCTCCCTTACCCATGTATCGGGATCGGTCGTATCGCTAAGAATGAAGAATTCAAAAAACGGCAGATATCCTGTTTGTTCTAAACTCTCGTAAGTGGCTTTTAGTCCGGCGAACACCCGCACCGGGTCCTCGTTATAAACCGGAACGATCACCGCTGTGTACGGCCAGGCGTTGTCCGGCGCGGGCGGTCGTGCCGGGGCGTCTCCCAACTCCAGCGAATCGCCGCCCAGCCACCGCACCGCGAATCCAATCACCCCTGTCCAGAAAAAAAGGACTATCGGAACAAGCAACACGAGGAACAGGATAAACACCGTCACTTTGAGGGCGTTCACTCCGTTGGTTTGCATCATCACGAACATCTCGCGGCCAATCACCACCAAAGTGATGGCGGAGAGCGTTCCGAAAAGCAGTTGCCTCAGGGCGATCCATCGGCGCGGCAGGTTCAAGGAAGCATTCATATCGCCTTGGGTCAATTCGATTTCTGATAGTCGTAAACCCAGGTTTCCCCAACGGTTTCGTTTCCGACTTGCGGGCGCAGACGCAATTCGGTTCGGTTATCGCCCGCCCCTGCAAGGTCGAAGAAAATCTGCCAGCCTCCGCTCCCATCGTTGGTCTGCACAACCAGGTTCCGAACCTGGCCCGCCGAGGCGTGGACACTCACTGCGCCGCGAGAACTGAGATCCACCGGTTGTGGCGGCGTGCCGGCGTAATCGATGACAAAGCGCGGAGGAATATCTCCGGATTCCGGCCGGATGCGCGTTGATTGCACTCTTAGCAGTTGAACGGCGTCCGGCCCCGCCAAAAGCGCGGAGATTCGGTACGTCAAGTGTAGTTCCTGGCCTGCCGCTGGGTTCTCTTTCGGCCTCCAGTAAGCCACGATGTTGTCGTTCCAGTCGTTGGGTGTCGGGATTTCGACCAATTCGACCGCGCCCGGCCCCCATTGTCCTGTCGGCTCAACCCAATAGCTGGGCCTCAACTCGAATCGACTCCCCAGATCGTCGTAGTCGGAAAACTCCCGATCGCGTTGCATCAATCCGAACCCTTTCAACTCGGCCGCTGGAAATTCGCTCAGTTGATGGGTCTTCGCAGGATTGACCAACGGCCGCCAGATCCAGTTGCTGTCGCCCGTTTCGATCAGCAGACCGTCCGAGTCATGCACCTCAGGCCGGTAATCCGGGATTGAGCGTGTCCGGTTCTGACCTTTCAGAAAAAGACTCCCCAGCGGCGCGAGTCCGATTTTCCGGGGGCTCTTCCGGAAAAAGAGACTCGATTCCACATCGACGACCGTCGCAGCGCCGGGTTGAATGACGAAGCGATACGCCCCGGCGACACTCTGACTGTCCATCAGAGCGTAGATTCGGATGCCGCTGGCCAATGCGGGAGGCTTTTCGAGCCAGAAATCTGTAAAGCGGGGAAATTCCTCTCCCGCCGGCTCCGCCGTGTTGATGGCTAGCCCCCGAATGGAGGCGCCGTACCGCTGGTGCGATCCCAAAACGCGAAAATAACTTGCCCCCAAAAACTCCGCCACCTCATCCAGCTTCTGCATTGAGTTTAGCGGATACAGCAGCCGAAAACCGGCGAAGTCCAAGTCGGCCGGCAGGTTTGCGGGCACCCGGTTTGTGTCGTAGTCAAATTGCGCCGGTGAATACTTCACGTCGCTCACGCTGTTGTTGTCAATCACATGGATTCGGACGGCGTCCTGATACAAGTACCCTCGGGTGAAGAACTGGACCTTGAATCGCAATTTTTCATCTTTCCACAGGCTGTGTTCCGGACGGAAGCGGATCGATTGATATTGGTCGTAAGTGAGTTTTTTCATCTCTTCCGGCAGGTCGGAGTTCTTTTCCGGATGAAACTCCTTTGCCGCCAGCGCGCGAGCCATCTCGCGGGCGGTGGAAAAAGAGAACGGGGGTCCTTCTCCTGTCGCGCGCGCCATCGGTATGCGGCCGTAAAAACACGCTCCTACTGTCAAGAGTAGCGCGGCAACCCGCCATCGGCGGGAACCGTTCTGAATACCGATAACCATCCCCAATAATAGAGTGCGGTTGAGGAAGCTTCCAATGGGCAGTTCGCCTAATGCCTCCCGCGCGGGTTGTACCCTATGGCAAGTTGGGCCGCACATGAGGAATAGTTTGTGCAGATGCCGGTCTCTCGGTGGGAGACGGCAACTTTGCAGCACTTGAAATTCCAACACAGAAGGAGATTAGGACATTATGAAAAAATCGAACGCCAATTGGAGCAGGAACGCTAAGCGTTTGGCTGCGCTCTTATGCGTCGGCGCAATGCCGGTTTTGGCCGGCGGACTGCTGGCCGGTTGCGCCGGCGATCGCTATCACGAGAGCACGGGCGAAACTATTGACGACACCGCCACCACGGCCCGCGTCAAGAGCGCGCTGGGCGGAGACCCGCAGTTCAAGTACGACGACGTCCACGTCACCACCTTCAAGGGCGACGTGCAACTCAGCGGATTTGTAAACACCGGAGACGCAAAATCACGTGCCGAGATGCTTGCCAAGAACGTGGAAGGGGTCAAGCAGGTGGAGAACAACATATCGGTAAAGGAGTAATCAATCGCAGCAATGGGGCATCCGGCAATTCGGCCGGACGCCCCGGCGCGTCAATACTTGCGGTCCGCCGGGAGGCATTATGAAAAAATACGTGTGCGTGCATGGGCACTTCTACCAACCACCCCGCGAGAATCCCTGGCTGGAGGCCGTCGAATTGCAGGATTCCGCGAGTCCTTACCATGACTGGAACGAGCGCATCACCGCCGAATGCTATGCCCCCAACGCTCATTCGCGCCGCCTCAATGGTGAAAACCGGATTGAGCGCATCGTCAATAACTATTCGAAAATCAGCTTCAATTTCGGTCCCACTCTCCTCTCCTGGATGAAGCAAAAAGCGCCGGACATCCTGTCCGCCATCCTGGAAGCTGACAAGGAAAGCCAAAACCGTTTTTCCGGCCACGGCTCCGCCATTGCGCAATGCTACAATCACCTGATCATGCCGCTCGCAAATGCCAGGGACAGGCTAACTCAGGTGGCGTGGGGCATTCGCGATTTTGAAAGCCGCTTCAAGCGCGCGCCCGAAGGCATGTGGCTGCCCGAATGCGCCGTCGATCTCGATTCGCTTGAGGCCCTCGCCCAATTTGGAATCCAATTTACTATCCTCTCTCCCTTTCAAGCCAACCGCGTGCGCCCTCTGGATGGCGCGGAATGGCGGGATGTCAACGGCGGAAAAGTGGACCCTTCGATGGCTTACCGCGTAAATCTGCCTTCGGGACGCTCCATCGCCGTTTTCTTTTACGACGCGCCTGTCGCGCAAGCAGTGGCTTTCGAGCGATTGCTCACCGACGGCGGGCGATTTGCTGATCGGTTGGTGGGCGCCTGCAACGACGAACGAACTTGGGACCAACTGGTTCATGTCGCCACCGACGGCGAATCGTACGGGCACCATTTCCGTTACGGCGACATGGCCCTGGCTTACGCGCTCAAAAGAATTGAAGCTAATCCGGACGTGTGCTTGACAGTCTATGGCGAGTTCCTTGAATCGCATCCTCCCACGCACGAGGTCGAACTTCACGAGCCCAGCGCCTGGAGCTGCCCGCACGGGGTGGATCGTTGGCGCCGTGATTGCGGCTGCAACTCGGGAGGTCACGGCGGATGGAACCAGTCCTGGCGCGAACCGCTTCGCAATGCCTTTGACTGGCTGCGCGACCAACTCGCCACCCGGTTTGAAACCCAGGCCGGCTCCTTGCTCAAGGACCCGTGGACTGCGCGCGACGAATACATCAACGTCATTCTGGATCGATCCCCGGATAACATTCACGCCTTTTTCGGCCGCCATGCGACTCACGAATTGGACGACGGGGAGCAGGTCGCCGCCTTGAGGATGTTGGAGGTTCAACGGCATGCCATGCTAATGTACACAAGCTGCGGCTGGTTTTTTGATGAATTGTCAGGATTGGAAACTGTCCAGGTCATTCAATATGCCGCCCGCGCGGTGCAACTGGCGCGCGAATTGTGGAACGAGGACTTGGAATCTGGATTTGTCGATCTGCTGTCCAAGGCCAAGAGCAACATTCCCGAAAACTCCGACGGGCGCGTCATTTATGAGAGGTTTGTCAAACCTGCTGTGGTCACACGCAACACGGTGGGGGCCCACTACGCCATCAGCTCCATCTTTGAAGCGTATCCGGTCGATGCGCGGCTGTACGCGTTTTCTTTTCATCAGGAGGACAGGCAGATGTTTACCGCCGGCGCCGCGCGGCTGGCATTGGGGCGCGCCAGGATCACATTCGAAATCACACGGTCCTGGGATTGGCTCACCTATGGCGTTCTCTATATGGGCAGCCATAATTTGAATTGCTGGGTACACCTCAACGGTCATCCCGGGGATTATGGCGGGTTGCTCAAGGAGGCTCGTGAAGCTTTTGATCGGGCCGATTTTCCAGAAATCATCAGGCTGATGGACCGTCATTTCGGCCAGACGCAATACTCGCTTAAGAATCTATTTCGCGATGAGCAGCGCAAGTTGCTCAATCAAATCCTGACTGCCACTCGCGAGGAAATTCATGCCGCTTACCGGCTGATCGCCGATCGTCACTCGACCCTCCTCCGGTTTATGGCGGATTTGCACGTTCCGCTTCTCGAAGGGCTGAAAATGGCCGTCGAGGTCGTGCTTAACAGCGAAATTCGCGACCAGTTCGAGAGTGACCATCTTGATGTGGAGCGCGTTCGGAGCGTGCTCGCCGAATGTCACGCGACCAAAGTCACTTTGGATCGCGACACCCTAGCTTATTCCATCAAAGGCTATTTCGACAGACTTAGCGAGCGATTGCTCAAGACGCCCGAGGACGCGGACCTCTTGCGGCGACTGATTGACGCGGCCAAATTGCTTCCCGAACTTCCCTTCGAGAAAAATCTTTGGAAACCGCAAAACGTTTATTTTGAAATCTCGCGAACCGTGCGGCCCCAGTTGGTGGAGCGAGCCAAGAACGGCGATGAAGCGGCAGCATTGTGGGAACAGCTTTTATGTGAGTTCGGGACGGCCTTGGGATTTGCTGTTCCAGCGGAGCCGGAGGTCGAAGTCTCCGCCACGACTCAGGCAGGCAAGTCTGAACTGCCTGCTTTGGTCGGTGCTCATTGACCTCGCACATGCTCATGCGCCGCGCCGGTGCGATAGACAGGGCTGACTCGGAACGGGTGCCTCGTGCGACGTACCGGCTTCAGTTCAACCGGCAATTCACTCTTGCCGATGCCCGTTCACTGGTGCCTTACCTTCACGATTTGGGCGTCAGCCACGTCTATGCCTCGCCGCTTTTGAAGGCTTCTCCCGGGAGCGCTCACGGATACGACATCTGCGACTTTCAGGAATTAAATCCAGAGTTGGGAACGCCTGATGATTTCGCAAAACTTCATGAAGATCTGGCGCGACACCAAATTGGGCTTATTCTTGACGTTGTTCCCAATCACATGGGGATCAGCGGGCCGGGAAACCGTTGGTGGCGTGACATGCTCACCTTCGGATCAGCCAGCCCTTTTGCGCGGTGCTTTGACATCGATTGGCAATCGGACGATCCTCGCCTCAAGGGCAAAGTGGCGATGCCGATCCTGACCGAGCGCTACCAGGATGCGTTGCGTCGCGGGACAATTTCTTTCGTCGAAACAAACGGCGGCCTTTCTCTGAATTGTGCGGGTCAAAGCTTGCCGGTTTCCCCTGAAGCGGTTTCAGCGATTCTCCTGCGCGTGCCTAAGTGCGGTCACATTGAGGAAGGGCAATCGATTGCGGGCGTCATCGACAAGATCAACGGTGACCCGGAAAGCCTCGATGAACTCGTCAGAATGCAGAACTATTTGCCCGTGTTCTGGCGTACCGGGGACGCGGAATTGAACTACCGCCGATTCTTCACGATTTCCAGCTTGGCGGGGATCAGAATCGAGGATGAGTGGGTTTTTGACCAGGCTTTCGAGCTTGTTAAACAATGGCTGCAAAGTGGCTGGGTTGATGGATTGCGTGTGGACCACCCTGACGGATTGCGCCACCCCAAGGATTTCCTCGTCCGCCTTCGCAGCATCGCTCCCAAGTCCTGGATTGTGGTGGAGAAAATTCTCGTCCTTGGCGAGCCGCTCGATCAGGCCTGGCCTGTGGACGGAACGACTGGATATGACTTTCTAAATAACGTCGGCGGACTTTTCATCGATCCCCAGGCGGAGAAGCTGCTTTCGGATTTCTACGCCGAATTCACCGGGGACACAGTAGATTACGCTGCGCATGTGCGTGCCAAGAAGCACATGGTGCTCCGGGATCTGCTTGCCCCTGAAACTCATCGACTGACGGAGTTGCTCGCCCAGATCTCCGCGCGGCACTGGGAATGCCGGGACTTTACTCGCGCTGAATTGGGCCAGGCTTTGGCGGAAACCGCCGCGTCCATGCCAGTTTATCGAACTTATGCCGCCAGCGCTTCCGACGAATCGGACATTGGCAAGCGCGACGCCCGTATCATCCGGGGCGCGACGGCTGGCGCCCGCGCAAAGTGCCAGGATCTCCCGTTGCAATTGTTCGATTTCCTTGAAGAGTTGCTCTTGTTGCGGCGGCGTGGACAATTGGAGGATGATTTCGTCCTCCGTTTCCAGCAATTGACCGGACCCGTCATGGCCAAGGCCGTCGAAGATACCGCATTCTATACTTACGCCCGATTCCTGGCATTGAACGAGGTTGGCGGCGATCCGAGTCGCCTCGGTTTCAGCCCGGCTGATTTTCATCAATGGTGTCATCGCCGCCAAATGCTCTGGCCCGGTTCGATGGCGGCCACCTCCACGCATGACACCAAGCGCGGCGGGGACGTTCGGGCGCGGCTGGCAGTCCTTTCCGAAATACCCCACGAATGGATTGCTGCCGTCCGCCGTTGGTCAAGAAAGAACGAAGCCAAACATCGCCGGAATTGGCCCGACAGGCGCGCGGAATATGTTTTTTACCAAACGCTTGTTGGCGCTTGGCCGCTCACGTTGGAGCGCGTGCTCGCCGCGATGGAAAAGGCTGCGCGTGAAGCCAAAGATTTCACGGATTGGTTCTTACCCGTGAAGGAATACGAGGACGCCTTGCACAATTTTATCACGGCGGCATTCAATGATTCAGAGTTTATGGCCGATGTTGAGCAGTTCGTGGCCCGCATCCTGGATGCGGGATGGATCAATTCTCTGGCTCAAACGCTGGTGAAACTCACTGCCCCGGGCGTCCCAGACATCTACCAGGGTTCCGAATTATGGGATCTCGCGCTGGCCGATCCCGACAATCGGCGTCCGGTCGATTTCAGTCTGCGAAAAACACTATTGACAGACGCAGGCACGCTTTCCGCTGAGGAAGCGTGGCGGCGGAGGGCGACGGGAATGCCAAATTTGTGGCTTATTCGGAAAACGTTGGACGAGCGCCGTCGTAATCCTGGGATGTTTGGCCCGGCGGGCCGGTACGACCCCTTGCCGGTGCGTGGAACGTTAGGCTCGCACGTGCTCGCCTTCATGCGAGGCGATGGAGCGGTGACGGTCGTGCCGCGGCTGACCCTTGGACTGGAGGGCGACTGGGGGGATACAATGGTGGAACTCCCGCAAGGCCGCTGGCGAAACGCCTTGATATCACAACCCGTCGCAACTGGCCGCATGACGGAGTTGACGGGTCAGTTTCCCGTGGCGCTCTTGCTGAGGGATGGGGAGGGTGATACAGCCGCCTGATGATTTATGCGGACCTTTCGTATCTGGGCGCCGAAACCCAAGATGGTGGAACTCGCCCTTGGTCCCCGCAGGATTCCCATGTCGCGTCACGAGGATGACTGGTGGACGGCTGAAGCGGCGTCTTTGGATGCGGGCGGCGATTATGGATTTATACTTGATGGCAAGGGGCCGATTCCGGATCCCCGTTCTTCCTCGCAGCCGTCCGGTGTGGAGGGATTGTCCCGGGCCGTTTCCCATGAAACTTTTGCCTGGTCCGACTCTGGATGGCAGGCCCCTCCACTTTCCTCTGCGGTCATATACGAACTGCACGTCGGCACATTCACCCCGCAGGGCACCTTCGAGGCGGCCATCGAGAAGCTCGATCATCTGGTCGAGCTTGGCGCGACCCACATCGAATTGATGCCAGTCAATGAGTTTTCAGGAAATCGCGGATGGGGATATGATGGCGTGGATCTATACGCGCCGCACCACGCCTATGGAGGACCCGACGGATTGAAACGCCTTGTGGACGCCTGTCACCTCAAGCGCCTCGCCGTAATTCTTGATGTCGTTTACAATCATTTCGGGCCTGTTGGGAATTTTTTGGATTTTTTTGGGTTTTACACCACTGACCACTTTAAAACCCCCTGGGGCCCCGCCATTAATTTCGACGGCCCTAACAGCGACGAGGTCCGGCGATTCTTTTGTGACAACGCCCTGATGTGGCTCCGGGATTATCACTTTGACGGCCTGCGACTTGACGCATTGCACGCGATTGTAGATTGTTCGGCGATACCTTTCATCGAGCAACTCGCGGGCGAGGTCAAGGAGTTGGAGGCCCGACTGGGACGGCATCTGGTCCTCATCGCTGAAAGCGACAGGAACGACCCTCGTCTCCTTATGCCCCGTGAAAGCGGCGGTTTCGCACTGCACGCCCATTGGAATGACGATTTTCATCACAGTCTCCACACGGTCCTCACGGGCGAAACCGCCGGTTACTATGCGGACTTCGGTTCCCTCGCCGACTTTTGCAAGGCTCTGCGCCAAGCCTACGTTTATGATGGCTATTATTCGAAATTTCGAAAATGTCGGCACGGGCGCCCTCCAATAGGATTGGACGGGCACCGGTTTCTGGCCTATCTCCAAAACCATGATCAAATCGGCAATCGCGCCTTGGGCGAGCGGAGTTCCTTTCTTATGAGCGAGGCACGATTGAAAGTGGGTGCCGCCCTCGTCCTTGCCTCACCGTTCGTGCCGATGCTGTTCCAAGGAGAAGAATGGGGTGCCTCGACTCCATTTCTCTATTTCTCCGACCACCAGGATGGAGCATTGGCGGAAGCAGTCCGCGAGGGGCGTCGGCGCGAATTTCCCGCCTTCGCCGAGCATCCCGCAGATATCCCCGACCCTCAGGCGTTGGAGACTTTCGCCCGTTCAAAGCTCACCTGGGAGGAAGTGTTGCAGCCGCGCCATGCCGCCATTCTCGATTGGCATAAACGGCTAATTCGAATGCGTCGGTCCGAGCCGGCTTTGTGCGACGGAAGAATGGACCTCGTTCGCACTCAGTTCGACGAGAATAATCGGTGGTTGGTGGTCGAACGAGGGACGTTGACCATTGTCTCCAATCTCGGCCAGGCTCCGGCCGCCGTGCGTTTGCGCAAGGGTCCCCACCAATTACTTGCCGTCTCTGATGTCGGAATCACGGTCACGGTCACGACGGCCACCCTGCCGCCGGATTCAGTCGCTATCTTCAAGCTTCCAGAATAATCCCACGATCTGAAAAGGGGTCGATTTATTGCATTTTGCAATAGATCTCACTCCAAAAAATTTACGCAAAAATAGGTGAATACACTACCGCAGCGCCCGTCTATTTTTATGTAAAAGTGAGGCACATCATCCCAAATCCGAACAGCGTTTCATCCATTATTACAACTATGTCTCGTAAAATCATGCGGACTTTGGCGTTCATTTCCCTGCTCCTTCCATTTTCGAGTTTTGCGGCTGTGTTCGTTCCTGCGACCGCAGGCGGAGCGGGGATTCAGATGGCATTGGACAATCTTCCCAAAGGGGGCGAGGTTGATTTGGGGGTCGGTACTTATATCGTCCGCCAGCCAATACTCCTGCAAAAGTCCCGGCAAACAGTTCGGGGGAGGGGATCCGATACCATATTGTTCTTGGCCGATGGCGCGGATTGTCCGGTTGTGATTCTCGGTGCGCAGACCGCCAATCCAAAAACTCCGGTGCGCAGCGTTCGTCTCGCTAATTTGTGGATTGATGGCAATCGCAAGAATCAACCGAAGGAAGTTTGGAAATTCCTCCCGAACGGGCCGGGCATTTACAACAACGGCGTCGATGTGCGAACAGTGCAAGACGCAACGGTGGAGCACGTCGTTTGCTGCCGTTGCCGCTCGGGCGGAATGGTGACCTCCGCAGGCACCCTTCGATTAACCGTCAAGGACTACACCGCGTACGATAATCAATTTGACGGAATGGCATGCTACTACACTGAGGACAGCCACTTCAGTGACTTGAATCTGCACGACAACCTTGCGGCTGGAATTTCATTGGATCTGGATTTCAACCATAATGTCATTGACCATGCGGTCCTCACCGGAAACGACCTCGGAATATTCATGCGCCAATCCCGGAATAACGACTTTAATGGTTTGACGATTCACAAGAGCCGCCACCACGGGGTATTCATGGCGCAAACCGTCATTGGAAAAGCCGCTTGCCCGGGGACCGAGTGCGCGGGGAATAACTTTGACGATATCCAGATCACCAACTGCGGAGGAAAAGCTTTCGTCGTGAACGACGCTACCTGCACCAATAACGTTATTTCCGGCGGACTATTCTCGGATAACCTCCAAGGGGGACTCGCTCAAGCCTCGCCAAACCTGATCGCCCTCCGAGTTGAGGGGACCCTCAGTCGGTCTGCGGTTCTGGGCGCCATTGCTCCTGCTGTGCATTAAGCGAATCGATTTGTAGGGGCGTGCGACCGTCGCCGCTAAGAAAATCGCGGCGCGTTGAGTTTTACGAAACCCCTCCCGCAGGCAATCCATACTTCGACATGAATTGAATCACCTGTTCGGCGATCTTTCCGTAATCGCTCTCTTTTACAATGAACCCCGATGCCCCCAACTCCGACGCTCGTGTTTGATCGTCAGGGAGCGATGAACCGCTTAACACGAGAATTGGTAACGCTTTAAACGCCGCCTGGTCGCGCGTCCAAGACAAAACATCAAAACCGGACAGTCCGGGCAATTTTAAATCCAGAACCATGAGGTCCGGAATGGGGTGGGAAATTGAGTGGTTCGCGAGCGCCGCCTTGCGCAGGTATCCGATGGCCCGATCTCCGTCTATTTCCAGGTGCAAATGGCATTCTGGTTTCGCGATCCTCATGGCTCGCGCGAAAAAAAATGCATCATCAGGATCATCTTCAACATGTAGAATGGTCAGCGGCGCCATTACTGGTACATAGCAGTAATCTCCCTTCACTGCAAGCCCATTTCCACGACCGTTGTCTAGTGCAATTCAGTAAGGTTTCTTGCGGCAACCAACCGCCCTTCGCGGTTGATCATCGACGGGATCCCGACGGCATAAGAAACCAAACCCATCGTTAGTTCGTAAGGCCAATGTAACTTTGTTACCGAAGTCCCACACGGTAGAACCGCTGGGAATCATCGGCAGACTTGTCAGTCAACGTCAGAATGCCGCCCGTGCCGCTTGCTGACGCCACGGCGACCCAATTGGTCGCCCCTAAATCAATGGCATACTCAAGAGTATATGTGACGCCGGTCTGCGACTGGAGTGAAACGCTGAAAATGCTTCCGCTCAAAATGGGGTCGATCAAATTGACCGAGGGTATGATGGCGGTGGGAACGGCAAGCGCAACGCTATAGCTCCACCCCGCGGCGATCGAAAACACGTTGGTCAATTCTGGCGGGATACTACTCTCGCCTGATTGATCTGCACCCCAGGCAAGTACGGCGCCACTAGATGTAAGAGCCATGCTGTGATACTCGCCCGCCGCCACGGCCACGATATTGCTCAGTCCAAGTGGCAAGGGCGGAGGGGCACCCCATGCCGTGATCGTGCCATTGGTCGCCAGGGCAAGACAGTAGCCTTTTGCTGCCGCAATTGACTTCACGGCCGTTAACGCTGTCGGAACGTCGGTTTGTCCGGCGTCGTCGATTCCCCAGGCAACCACTGTGCCGTTGGAAGTCAGGGCCATGCTGAAGTTGCCGGCAGCAACGATGGCCGCCGGGCTTTGCACGCTCGGTGGAACGTTGGTTTGTCCAAACGAATCGGATCCCCATGCCAAGACGTCGCCGCCCGCCTGGATGGCGAGGCAGTGGGCATGACCGGCGGCGATGGCAATTACGTTGGTAAGATTGGTGGAGATGTCGCATTGCCCGTGATCGTCGGTTCCCCATGCGACCACTGTTCCGTTGGACAAAAGGGCCACGCTGAAAAAATCGCCCGCCGCAATCGACACCACGTTGCTCAACCCGGCTGGCACATCGCATTCTCCATCGTCGTCGCAGCCCCATGCGGAGACAGTGCCGTCCGCGAGCAACGCGAGACTGTGATCCACCGAGGTTGATATTGCCTCGACGTTGCCAAACCCCGATGGAGAATTGGATTGGCCTCCGCCCCAGGCGGTAACAATGCCGGACGCGCCGTGAATCGGCTGCGCCTTAAGTGGCAAAATTGCCAGGGCTGCCGTGCCGAAAAGCGGGAGAACGATCAAAAATCCTTTCATGCCGTTTGTATGTGTACACCCGGCGGCATTGCCGGCAACGGAGGTAAAACCCGCGGGGGTATCGCCCCCTCGGGTATTACGCAACAGACCCTATGGAATGGAGGCCGATCACTGTTTATTGTGCAGGCGATGAAAATGACCAAGGCATTTGCCATCGCCGCCATCACACTGATGCTTGGCGGGACCGGTGCTGTGGCGCAATCGTATTCGGAATATAAGTTCATTTTCTCGGGCACGTCGTATCAAACCAATGCAGTGGGCAAACTTGTCGGGACGCCAATCACCGATCAGACGCTGCTGCAAGATCGCGCACGGATAGGAAATATCACCGATTTGAGCACTGTTTCGATTGTGTATCATATCAACGGGAACTCCCTGGGCGACACCGTCGATGTCGTTTCAAATTCGACCGGTCAGGTCCTGGTTACGGAGTTGGGACTGTTTTATGGCTCGTACGGCGGGCTGGGCCGAACCGCAGTCACCAACGCCGCGCAAACTGAGGTGAGGCGGATGGATTATATCTACACTTTCAACAATTCAACCTATACGTTCAACAACGATGATTCAGTAGGGTGCTCGATAACTTCCGAATCTTTCGCAACTACCAACGGCTTCACAAATGCAATGATACAGGGGACGATGTCCTGGGGTGTGGCGCCGCAGAAGACCAACGGGCCAATACTATGCATCGGCAGTTTTTCACTCGGCCAGGGCGTATTTTAGGATAATTACCGTTTCAATGAGAATCACGAGCATCATTTCCGCCGCCGCAGTATTGCTGCTCGCGCTAATGAACCTTCGAGGGCAGTCCTACTACGAATACAAATTCGTCTTTAGCGGAACGGCCTATCGAACGAACGGCGCGGGAAATATCGTGGGCACGCCGATTACTGACAAAACCCTTCTGCAAACCCAGGGAGAGCGGCTCAATATCACGAACTTGAGCACGATCTCTATCGTGTATCATATTGGTGGAGGACCGCCTTATGGAGACACGGTGGATATTATTTCCAATGCCACCGGTCAGACCTTGACAACTGAGTTTGGCTTGTATTTCGGCTCGGATACGAACCTTGGTCGTTATGCGGTCACCAACGCCGCGCAGACGGAGCAACGACGAGTGGATCAGATTTATACCTTCTCCAACACTCCTTACACTTACGAAAATCCGGATTCGCTCGGGACGGCCTTCACCTGCAAACGCTTTCTTACCGATACCAACGGGAACACCAATTCGATCGTTGAAGGGGCTTTATGCTGGGACGTGACGCCGACCGGCACAAATTCCGGCCCGGTTATTTGCGTGGGCAATTTTACCTTGGGCCAGCCCATGTTTTAGAAAGGAAAGTATATGACGAGATTAATTACCATTGCCGCCGCTGCCCTGGTGCTCGGCGGGTTTGATGTTCGGGCGCAATCCTACACCGAGTACAAATTCGTGTTCTCCGGGACCGCCTACCAAACCAACTCGGCAGGTGTCATCGTAGCCACGCATATTACCGATCAAACGCTGCTGAGGGACCGTGCCCGCCTGGGAAACATCACGAACTTGAATACGATCTCTCTTGTGTACCATATCGGTGGAGGTCCTCCGTACGGTGACACGGTGGATGTCATTTCCAACGCCACCGGCCAGACTTTGACAACTCAATTTGGTTTTTATTTCGGGTCCGATGCGGCACTGGGCCGCACGGCCGTCACCAATCTGCTCCAGACGCAGGAACGGCGCGTGGACTATATCTATACTTTCGATAACTCTACTTACACCTATGCCAATGGTGACTCGGTCGGCGCCGCGTTCACGTACAAAGACTTTGTGAAAGTTAGCAAGACTACCAACGCGATCATCAACGGCACGATGTCGTGGAATGTGACGCCGACGGGCACCAATACGCGCCCGATGCTGTGTACCGGGAACTTTTCGTTGGGAAGGCCCATGTATTAGCGAGGGAATCGGTCAGTTATGAGAGATGTTGCCATTACCCGTTGGGCCGCCACATTGTTTCTTCTGCTTAGCTCGTGGCACGTTGGGGCCGATTCGAGCTTTTCCTACGCCGTACAGATCGTGGCGACTCTCGAAACCAATCCACCTTCAATAACGCTCACATGGCTTCAGGACATTTATGGCGCCAAAACCTATACGATCTATCGAAAGAGCAAGGAAGCGACAAATTGGGGGCCGGCGATTCTCACGCTGGATGGTTCGGTCACCAATTACACCGATACAAGCGTGCAGGTCGGTATGACGTACGAGTACCAGATTGTCAAGGCCGCCACGCTTGGGTACTCCGGCTTTGGCTACATCTATACGGGCATTGCAGCCCCGCTAATTGAAGACCGGGGCACGTTGATCCTGGTCGTAGCCACAAACTCCGCGATTGGTTTGTCAAGTGAACTGGCGCAATTGCAGGCTGATTTGACGGGCGACGGTTGGTACGTGATTTGCGAGGACGTTTCGAGCAACGACACTCCACAATACGTCCGGTCACTTATTACCAACGACTATTATGCGGACCCCGTGAACGTTGACGCTGTCTTTCTGTTCGGACATGTGCCAATTCTGGAGTCGGGTTACTTGAATTACGACGGACATTACACACGCGCCATGCCTGCGGACACGTATTATGGCGAAATGAACGATGACTGGCCGATTCCAAAGAATCCGACCAACGGCCCCAGTTACATTCCCTCGGACGTGGCTCTGGAGGTGGGCCGCGTCGATATGTTCAACATGATAGGGCAGGGCGCCGCCACGCCGTGGCCCAGCGAGCAGGAATTGCTGCGCAATTACTTGATCAAGGATCACCAATGGCGCTGCCATCAAATTCCGGTGCAACGTCAGGCCCTCATGGGTGACCGGCGGGGCACCATTGACGGGACCTTGGCGATGGCCGCAAGCGGTTACCGCAATTTCACCCCATTTGTCGGCCTAAATAACCCGGTCGTGGGCACCAACAATATCATCGATGCCAACATTCAGGACAACGCTCCAGTTCCGCAACGGTGGATATCGATGCTGGAGTCTGCGAACTATCTTTGGGCATTTGGCGACGGGGGCGGCGAACTCAATGGATGCACCTATCTGGGCACTAACGGCGAGTACAACGAGGTGCTGAGCACGGACATAGTGGGCGGCGATGCGCAGGCGGTTTTCGTCATGCTGTTTGGGAGTTATTTGGGCAACTGGGACGGCACCGATGACCTTCTGCGGTCGGTGCTGGCGACGCCGACCATGGGACTGGCGTGTATGATGGTTGGAGAGCCGCATTGGTTCGTGCATCACATGGGGTTGGGAGAAACAATAGGTTATGGCGCGAGATTGAGCATGAACAACGAGAAGCTCTATCAAAGCGCCAGTAACGCATTCATGCGCGCGGTTTACATCGGCTTAATGGGGGACCCTACCTTGCGCCAGGACCCGATTTGCCCAATCTCAGGTTTATCGGCCATCCCCGGAACAAACGGCGTTACGTTATCATGGACCGGCAGTTGTGATCCCGTCCTCGGGTACAACGTTTATCGCGCCTCCTCTCCCACCGGACTGTTCGCGAGACTCAATGGCTCATTGATTACATCGACCAATTATTTGGACCCGGGCGTTTCACCGAATACATTCACATACATGATCCGAGCGGTTAGGCTGGAAACCACTCCCAGCGGCAGCTACTTTAACGCCAGCGAAGGTGTTTTCGAAACCGTGACTGTGCCCCCGCAACCATTGCTTATCTCGGTTGGTATCAGTGTTCAGCCGGGGGGATTGGAATTGATTTGGAACAGTGTTCCAGGAACCACGTATGAAGTGCTTTCAAGCGGCTGTCTTTCCTACCCGATTTGGAGCAACGTCAGCGGCACGATTGAGGCGACTGACTTGATGACCACCTGGAGCCAGACTATCGGTGTCTCCAACGCGCAAGGTTTCTACCAAGTCGTAAGCCCGTGACGATGGATTCTTACAATTAAAACCTCGTCAATCTCGGATGATGGCCGCATAATCCCAGCCCGTTAGTCTCTTCCTGGCGTCCCCTGCCTGGCGGCGTGTGCGATGTCCATCTCTTCGTCCTCATCGGGATCGCCAGCATCCGGATTGACGATCTGCACGGCAAGCGCGGTCAAGTGCTCATCGGCGTCGTTCTCGTCGTCGAGTGTTTCTTCGATCAGGTCGGCGGCTTCGTCGAAATCCATGAGTTGGGACCAACTCCGCAGACAGCCATAGGTGGCGACCTCGTAATGCTCGATTTTTTGAGCCGCGCAAATGAGTGCGGCGTCGCCAAGATTCTCGGCGATTCGTGCCTCGCATTCGGCGATGAGCGCCTGCATGGCCCTGCATCTTCGGTCGGAGATTTTTATTCCTAATATTCCAAATACTATTTCTAATCGGCGCACATGTCCCTCAGTTTTGGCCTGGTGCGAGAAGAACGCCGTTTTCAATTCATCGTGCTGCGCAGAGTTGGCGATCTTGAGCAGGGCTTTTGTGAGCTGTTTTTCGGCGTCATAGATTTCAGCTAGTTCGTTTTCCAAACAATTGAATAATTTGCTCATAACATCGTGCGATTTGTGCTGTTTGATCCTTCATTTGGCAGTGTAAGGCCGCGCTTCGGTGCCGGCCATCGGTAGTTCACCCCGGAAATCCTGAATCAATGCCCGCCTTGTGTCAGACTCGCCTCTCAGGACTGCGATCACACGGGCCATCAACCCAATTTCGGGGCAATCACCCCATTTGGCTTTTATCAAAAATGTTTTAACTACTTTGAAATGCAAGACGCGCCAATGACGCTTGATCACGATTTCACAGGGCGGCAAACAGGCCCATGTTTGACTGCATTCATTCTTTACGAGGACGTTGCCACCGGCAAGAGGGCCAAAGAGACGTGCGATATTCTGGATGGAAAACTCGGCCCAGGATGGGAAATAGAGATTGGAATGTCCAGCTTCAAGTCTCTGCGCCTCCCGGAGGTTCGGCAACTGGCGACCGAGGCGGCTCAAAATTCCAGCCTCGTCATCTATTCCTGTTACGATGGGCATTTACCGATTGGAGTGCGCCAGTGGACGGAATCCTGCCTTGCCTGGTGGGAGCGGCCAAAGTCGCTGGTGGCTCTCTTCGCATCCCCCGCAGCACAGGACGAACTTTCGCGCGCCGGGGAAAAATATCTGGCCGAGGTCGCCCGCCGGTGTGGAGTAAAATTCTTTTCTCATTTCTACTCTACAGCAGGCGAATCAATAGCCGGACCGTGTTACGAAAGGGGATCCAAGTGACGGCGTCGCTTGATCTTCCGAAATCCGGAACGACCATTCCGGTGAGCGTTCCCCGCAGTGAAGTAGGCCAATTCGCCGTTCGCATCGGTCGGCCGCGCAGGGAGCGGCGTCAATTCCGCCTGGGCCACAAAGGCACCATAGCCAAATCCGTCCAAACAAGAGAGGCCGAAGCGTGAAGCCCTTGCTGCCGCTGTTTGTTTTCATCGACGCCTGCGGCTGGGAGATTATAAATCGCGACCCGTTTCTCTCCACCGTCGCGCCAAACCGCCGGAGGCTGACCTCGGTGTTCGGATACAGTTCAGCGTGTGTTCCCTCCATTTTGTCCGGTCGTCGGCCTGTGGGGCACCGCAATTGGAATTACTTCGTTTACGACCCGGCTAACTCGCCCTTCAGATCACTGCGTTTTCTTCGCTGGCTGCCGTCGGTGGTGGGCGGACGGAGGCGCGTGCGCCGTTTGCTATCGCGACTTATTAAAAACAGACTCAGTTTTCGGGGATACTTCGATCTCTATAACATCCCGTTCAAATACATTTGGCTTTACAACTTCACCGAGACCAGGAATCCGTTGCAACCTGGCGGGTTGAATCGGGGGCCGAATATTTTTGATTATCTGGTGGAACGCAATGTCCGCTATTTTGTAAGCGATCCCAGCCGTGACGAGGTTTGGAACCTCGCCGCTCTGGCGGACGAAATACGTGACGAAGGAATCGACTTTGCCTTTCAGTACTGGCCGGGCTTGGATGGCCTGATGCATATCCTGGGCAATCAATCTCCGGAAATCTCCGTAAAATTGCGGGTTTACGAGGATTGGATAGGCCAGTTGCTCGCCGCAGCCAAGGACCATTACGAGGAAATTCGCCTGTACGTTTTCAGTGATCACGGCATGGCCAACTGCGAAACGCTGCTTGATCTTCAGGGCCAAATTCGAGCCCTGCCCTTGCGTATCCCGGACGATTACGCCGTTGTTTATGACTCAACGATGGCGCGCTTCTGGTTTTTTAACGACCGTGCCCGGGAGATGGTTACGCGTTGTCTTCAGGAAATTCCCCAGGGACGCATCGTGCCAGATGATGAACTTGCGGATTTGGGGACACTGTTTTCTGACCGTTATTTTGGAGAACTAATTTTCCTGGTGCGCGAAGGAGTGCTAATTGTCCCAAGTCACATGGGAGCGCGCCCGATCCGCGGGATGCATGGTTATCATCCCACCGACATTCATAGTTACGCCATGCTCTGCACCAATCAGCAATCCATCCCCGATGACGTCACCGCCATCCCTGACATCTTCAAGTTGATGACCCGGGAAGCCGATGCGGCCGCTCTATGCAATCCGTCCCGGCAAGTCGCGGTGTCCCGCGCCTGACAATCCGCCGGCCAATGGGGTTTCCCTGATCGCATCGTTCTGGGGTATTCACGGCATTGTCTCGATTGGGATTCGAGCGAACCTGTAACGGATGAGCGATCCTTTGGTAAGCATCATTGTCCGTTCTTTTAATGAGGGCTGGGCTTTGCGAGAAACACTGCCCGCCCTCAAGTCACAGGATTGGACAAATTGGGATCTTATTGTTATCGACTCAGGCTCGACAGACGGTTCGGTTGAGTTGATCCGAAAGTCCGAACCGCGCCACTTTATCCAGATTCGCCCCCAGGATTACAATCCTGCCCGCGTGATGAACCTCGGCATGACGCTGACGCGGTCGAACAATGCGGTTTTTTTGAATTCGGATGCCACTCCACAGGGAACCGGTTGGTTGCGTCCGCTGGCGACGGCAATCCTGGAACCGCGTACAGCCGCGGTGTTTGGCCGCCAGGTTCCGCGGCCGGATTGCCGCGCGGTATTTGCTCACGACTACGAGCGATGCTTTGGTCCCGGACGTGAGTCCGCGCGCTGGGAAAATTTTTTCAGCATGGTAAGCAGCGGCGTGCGCAAGGACATTTGGGCGCGGCGCGGCTTCCTGGAATCCATGCAGTATTCTGAGGACGACGAATACTCGCGCTGGTGTTGCTCAGAGGGATATCAGGTCAAGTACTGCCCCGAATCGGTGGTCAAGCACTCCCACAATTACACCCTCGGCCAAGTTTACAAAAGATCCTTCGGTGAGGCGAGGGCTCTGGCCGCCGTCTGGAGTCGTGCGCCATCTGCTGTTAACTGGCCGCGCACCGTGCTCGTCGGCTGGTTAAACGACGCCCGTCGCGATTTCCAGTTCTTCGCGCGCCAAGGCAATTGGGCCGACTGGCCCCACGCCCTCCAAGTCCGCTGGCAACAACGCAAAGCCAAGTTGGACGGATTCAGGGATGGGTGGCGGCATTATCGAAATGAATGCGCGGTTTACCATTGACGGCAGCCAGGAACTGGAAGATCGCATCGAGCAAATCTGCGACCGGGTCCGGGCCGCCATAACGGAGCAAATCCCCCGCACGGACATTGCGGCCATTGTCCTGGCCGGAGGATACGGTCGCGGTGAAGGCGGTGTCCTGCGAACCGATTCTGGGGACATGCCGTATAACGATTTGGAATTCTACGTTTTTCTTCGCGGGAATCGTCTTTTGGGCGAACATCGTTACGGAGAGCGCTTGCGCAATCTTGGCGAGAGCCTCTCGGTTGACGGCGGCGTCCATGTCGAATTCAAACTCGATAACGCAAAACGCTGGAGACACGGTCCGGTGTCGATGTTCAGCTATGATCTGGTTTCCCGGCATCGCATAGTTCTTGGTGACAGTTTGATTTTCGAGGGTTGCGGCCATCATCTGGACGCATCGGCAATCCCGCTTTCCGAAGCGACTCGTCTCGTTTTTAACCGCGCCTCCGGACTGCTCCTTGCGCGCGAACTTCTCCAAAAAGCCGCGCTCGGTGGCGACGATGCGGACTTTATCAGCCGGAATCTGGCCAAGATGCAGCTCGCTTTGGGAGATGCCGTTCTAACGGTGTTCGGCAAGTACCACTGGAGCGCTATGGAGCGCCACCGGCGCCTGGCGACACTGCATCGAGAAGATCTGCCGCCCTGGTTTGCCGAGATCAATGCCTGTCACGCGTCGGGCCTGATGTTTAAACTGCATCCCCGCCGCTTCCCTGGTGATGCGGACGAATTTGACGACGAACATCGCCGCCTCACTAATTTGGCCATGCAGCTTTGGCTCTGGCTCGAAGACAGGCGACTTCAAAAGCGGTTTCTTTCCGCCTCCGACTACGCCTTGAATGACATTGATAAATGTCCCGAAGTTTCGGCATGGCGAAATTATTTGCTGAGCTTTCGAACATTTGGGCCGGGCGCGCTTCTCAACCCCATTTCGTTCCGTTATCCGCGCGGCAGACTCTTCAACGCGCTGGCACTCCTCTTGTGGAATGCGGAAACGGTCTTGCCGCCCCGCATCGTTCGCCGGCTCCAACGTGAACTCCAAACCGACGCTTCCGATTGGGCCACCCTGGTGAGCGCGTTCAAACGAATTTGGCCTCGCTACGGATGACCGCCACCCGTTTTGGGCATCTTATCTGTCTTGCTGGCGACGACCGATGCATGCCGCGGACTTGCCACGATCCCTCTGCCCGCAAAACGACTAATCCCTCCTAGGGATTTTATCTTGGGGTCATTGACAGCGTGCTTTTCTCTTTTCTCCCACCTGTCGTCTTCGTTGCTTTCGGGCGAGTGTTTTTTCCAAGACGCACAAATGGCGCCTGAGTGAAACAAGCCCCAACAGGAAAGAAGGTTGAATATGTCGAATCAAGTCAGTGAATTAAATCGTCTCGTTCCAACTCACCCACCCATCGCCATTCTCGGTGTTCCTTTCGACAACGTAACCACTACTGAGGCGGTCTCCGCGATCGAACAAATGGTCGAGTCGCGCCAGCCGCATTACGTAGTCACCGCGAATGTCGATTTTCTCGTGCAGGGCCAGCGTGACGCCGGGTTGCGGCGAATTCTTGCGGAGGCCGACATGGTTCTATGTGATGGAACCCCTTTGGTGTGGGCGTCCGGTTTCCTGGGAAACCGGCTTCCCGAACGCGTTGCTGGCGCGGATTTGGTGCCGGTGCTTCTGCGCATCGCGGCGGAAAAGGGTTACCGCGTATTTTTCCTCGGCGCGAAGCCCGAAGTCGCGGAGGATGCCGTAACCAAGTTGCGCCAGGAACATCCGTCCCTCGTGATCGCAGGATACTATTCGCCTCCTTTTAAACCGTTGACCGAGCTGGACAACGACGAAATTAAGCGTCGAATTCGTGAGGCCCGGCCTGATTTGCTTTTCGTGGCCTTCGGTTGCCCAAAAGCCGAAAAATGGATTGCCGCCAATTACCGCGATCTAGGGGTGCCGGTGGTGGCCGGTGTCGGCGCAACCATCGATTTTCTCGCTGGTCGAGTGCATCGTGCGCCGCCGTGGATGCAACGGGGCGGCATGGAATGGCTCTTTCGTCTGGCGCAGGAACCGCGCCGTCTCTGGCGCCGATACATGACCGACCTGTGGGCTTTCGGGTGGAGAATCCTGGCCCAACGGCTCCTGCTCCCCCGCGCGGCTGCGGGCGTGCTGGAAAATCCGGTCAAATGCGCCGGGGGGGACTTTATCCTTGATTTCTCCTCCGTTAATATACTGGACAGCACAGGAATCGGGCTTCTTCTTGTCTTGCAAAGGAAACTGCGCTCGGACGGACGGCGGCTGGTGCTGGCGAGTCTCAGCCGCGGGGCGCGACGGGCGCTGGAATTGATGCATCTGGAAAGTGATTTCAGCATCGTTCCCAATGTTACTGCGGCGCAACACGCAATTAACTCGCCCGCGGTGGCTTGGCGCGCGGAAGTCGCTGCTGCTTAGTTTGCCGCTGCCGCGTGAATATCGGAATTTCAACGTCGGTGATTCAGCGCGGACAAACGGGCATTGCGCAATATCTGTTCGCTCTGATCCGCGCGCTCATCGACCATGGAAAACACCATTACACGCTTTTCGTCCTGGAAAAGGACTTGCCGCTATTCGATTTTGCAGATGGTAAAGCAATACTGAACCCTGTGCCAGAGCGGTTTCGGCAGCCGATGAGCGACATTTTGTGGCATCAAACCGTCCTGCCGGGATTGGCAAAGCGCCTTGGGCTGGATCTATTGCATATTCCAAGCTATCGGCGGATGCTTTGGTCCTCGCCGTGCCCGCGGGTTGCTACGCTCCATGATCTGGCCCCATTTCACATCCGGCGCAAGTACAGTTGGCCGCGAATGCTTTATGCCCGGATTGTCGTCCCCAGACTGGCGCGGTGCCAGGATCAAATCGTTGCCGTGAGCCAAAACACCGCTGATGACGCGGCTCGGTTTCTAAATGTATCGAGTGGTCGGCTGACTGTGGTTCACAACGGCATCGATCACGGCCGGTTTTTCCCGGCGGATGCCGCCAAGTCGAAATTCCTGGTCGCCGAACGATTCGGTCTTAATCGGCCATTTTTCCTCTATGTGGCGCGGTTGGAGCACCCGGGAAAGAATCACACGCGGCTGATCGCCGCCTTTAATCGCTTCAAAGCCGCCGGTGAGTCGGACTGGCAATTAGCCTTGGCAGGGGCAGACTGGAACGGAGCCGATCAGATTCACAACGCCGTCCAGGAATCGTCGTTCGCGCGAGATGTTCGTATTCTTGGATTCGTCGAGAACGCTTTCCTGCCTGACCTGTACCGCGCGGCTGACATCTTTGTGTATCCTTCGTTATTCGAAGGATTCGGTATGCCTCCGATCGAAGCCATGGCTTGCGGGTGCCCTGTCATTTCATCCGCGCGCGGCTCTCTAGGCGAAATTCTCGGGAATGCCGCCGCCCGTGTTGACCCGGAAGACATCGATGCGATTGCATCCCAGCTTCGTTTCCTGTCGGACAACAGCGCGGTTCGGCGTCAAATGCGGGCGACGGGATTGGCGCAGGCTGCTCGCTTCAACTGGGCTACAACTGCCGCGGAAACCATCGCCGTCTATAAGCGCGCCGCCGGGCCCCCCACGGTCTAATCATCCGTCGATTTTAAAAACACCCGTGCGCCGGTTGAAAATGATCCGGTAAACACCACGTTATCTTCCGGGAATGCGCAATGGAAGGATCCGTGATACGTGTAACCGACGAGGTATCCTTCGCGGTTATATGTTTTCTGCTCCAGTCCAAACGTCGAACCAATCGCGTTGGTGTGGTACTCATCGTTGAGCAGCGACTCGCAATAGTTGATCGTCCCAGTCTCATTTGTGACGTCTTCATAAGTGTACTCCACCTGGTACACGTCGGCGATAAATGCCCCGGTGGATTTCCAAACGACTGCCGTGTCGCGCTTTTCAACCCGGTACACAAAAGCACAGTCTTTTGGATTGATTCCGTTGTCGTAGGCGACTTTGTTGATCAGCGTCTGTGCCGTCAAGTTGGTGGCGATCACCTTTCCCGCTGCGTTGATCGTGTAGCCCGTGGCGTTCCATGCCATCAAGAATTGATTTGTCTGTTCCTGCGCTTGCGCCGCAACGCAGAATCCGAATCCGATCATCACTCCTAGTCCAAGTAGCTTATAAGTTTTCATACGGCGGGCAATTTATTCGCTGTTGGGGCCGCGCGCCAATGGGGAGCTACCCGATACGCTGCCTCGAACACACCGTATGAGGGTTAATCCCTATTTGTTAGGCTCCGCTCCCATATATATGCTCGGCGCAAGGTGAAAAAACATGCAACAACTTCTCCATGAGGCCTTCGCCGCGCAGGCTTGCCGGCGCAAGGACGCCATTGCCGTCAATGAGGCAGGGAACGCAATAAATTATGCTGAATTGGACCAGCGCTCCAACCAACTCGCTGCCCGTCTTCGTTCTTTGGGAGTAGGACTGGAGGTTCCGGTCGCTCTCTATCTGGACCGTTCTCCGGAAATGGTGGTGGCGATTCTCGGCGTGCTCAAAGCAGGCGGCTGCTACGTCCCTATTGACCTTGCTTATCCCAAGGACCGGGTCGCATTCATGATCGGGGACGCTGCCCCGCCCATCGTTTTGACGCAGGAGCGACTGGCGTCTCGTCTGCCTGCCCACATCAGGAGTCTTTGCATCGATTCGGATTGGTCCGATATCGCCTCGGAATCGCCTTCGTCAATCCCAAGCGACGCGACCGGCGCCAACGCTGCTTATATCATTTACACATCTGGTTCCACCGGAAAGCCCAAAGGTGTCGTCGTGACGCACCATAACGTGCTGCGCCTCCTGAAACAGACCGAGCGCTGGTACGGTTTCAATTCGGATGACGTTTGGCCGTTGTTCCATTCGTACGCCTTCGACGTCTCTGTTTGGGAGCTTTGGGGATCGCTGCTTTATGGGGGGCGATTAGTTATAGTGCCGTACATAGTCAGCCGGTCGCCGTCCGATTTTTACCGATTGCTCGCGTGCGAGGGTATCACCGTCCTCAATCAGACTCCGTCAGCTTTTCGCCAATTGATATGGGCGGAGGCGACGATGGAAAAACCATTGGAACTAAGTCTCCGCTACGTCATTTGTGCCGGTGAAGCATTGGAGTTGCAAAGCCTCAAGCCGTGGTTCGAGCGCCACGGTGACAAGCGCCCCGTGGTTGTAAACATGTACGGAATTACAGAGACAACCGTTCATTCGAGCTATCGTCCAATTACCATCGGTGATCTGACCAGTGGAGTTGGCAGTGTGATTGGCATTCCGATTCCGGATCTGCAAATCCATCTGGTCGATGATCAACTCAAACCCGTTGCACCGGGTGTCGCGGGAGAAATCTGTGTCGGTGGCGACGGCGTGGCGCGCGGCTACCTCAAGCGGGACGATTTGACCACCGAACGATTCTTGCCCGATCCTTTTACCGGGAAATCGGGGGCCAGAATTTACCGGAGCGGAGACCTCGCCCGTTTCACGGAGCGCGGAGAATTGGAGTATTTGGGCCGCATGGATCATCAGGTCAAGATTCGCGGATTTCGTGTCGAATTGGGCGAAATCGAGTCGGCGCTAAACAGCCATCCGAGAATCAGGGAAAGCGCGGTATTGGCGCGAGAGGAGGCGGAAGGGGACAAGCGGTTGGTCGCTTACGTTGTTCCCAAACAATCTCCTCCCACGGTCAGCGAGTTACGCGAATATCTGGGGCAAAAAATTCCGGACTACATGATTCCGGCCCGGTTCGTGGTATTGAGCGCCTTGCCATTGACAACCAACGGAAAGGTGGATCGCCGCGCACTGCCGGCGCCGGATGACTCGCGACCGTCATTGGAGAAAATCTTTGTGCCGCCGCGCAACGAATCTGAGCGAATACTGGCGCACATTTGGAGCGACGTCCTGCGCGTCTCGGAGGTTGGAGTGCTCGACAATTTTTTCGACCTGGGAGGCGATTCGATCCGGAGCATTGCCATTCTATCACGGGCGCGGGAGGAAGGTTTGGAGCTTTCCCTGCAAAAGATGTTTGATCACCCCACCGTCGCGGGGATGGCGGCGTCTGCTAAGTCAACCGACAACTCAGTAATGACACCGCGGGTCGAGCCGTTTGCACTCATTTCCGCCGATGATCGCAAGAGGCTTCCAGAGGATGTCGAAGACGCCTACCCAATGGCGCGGCTCCAATTGGGCATGTTCTTTGAAAATGAACTCAACCCGGACTCGGCTGTTTACCACGACGTTTTTAGTTTTTGGATTGACTCGCCATTTGACCGCGAGGCGCTTGCGGATTCGCTCAGCCATCTGGTTCAGCGCCATCCGATATTGCGCTCTTCGTTTCATATCGCCGGTTTCAGTGAGCCATTGCAACTGGTCCATCGCCAGGCGCGCTTTCGTCTGACGGTTGAAGACCTTCGTCAGACCGATCCCGGGGGGCATCAAACCGCGCTGGAACGTTGGGTTGAACGGGAGAAACGAGTGCCGTTCGACCGCACGACGGCCCCGTTGATTCGTTTTCATGTGCTTTGGTATGGCGAAAAAGAGTTTCAATTCATCATTAGCTTTCACCACGCCTGCCTTGATGGCTGGAGTCTGGCCGCCGTAATGACGGAAATCTTTCAAGACTACGCGGCCATGCGGCGCGGGGAGAGTCAAATCATCCCGCCGCCGCGCGTCGCTTACCGGGATTTTGTGGCGCTTGAAAAGCAATCCGCGATGGACCAGGAGAATCGTGATTTTTGGGCAAAAAAGCTGATGGGCGCAAGTCTTCAAACACTTCCCCGCTGGCCTGAATCCCTCTGTTCAGGCGGACTTGAGCAAATGCGGGGACCCGAGATTCAAATCGAAGCGGACGTTTTGAACGGGTTGAAGGATCTTGCGCGTCGCGCGGGCGTTCCTTTAAAAACCGTCGTTTTGGCGGCCCATCAGCGGGTGATGGGCCATTTTTACGGCCAATCCGATGTCACCAGCGGCTTGCTTTGCAACGGCCGGCCGGAAGAAGTGGACGGCGAAAAAGTGATCGGTCTTTTCCTCAATACTCTGCCGCTGCGCTTGCAGTTGACTGGAGGCCGATGGATCGACTTGGTGCGGCAATGTTTTGTGGCGGAGCGGGAAATTGCGCCGCACCGCCGGTTTCCTCTCGCGGAGATTCAAAAGCTGAACGGTGGCCGCCCCGTTTTCGAGACCGCCTTCGATTTCGTCCAATTTCATGTTTACAACGATCTTCAAGGCGGCATCAACTTGCGCGAAGGATCTTATTTCGAAGCGAATGACTTGACTGCCTTTACGACTTTCATGCTGAACGCCGCCGGAACAAGGTTGGATTTTCATATCGACTACGATCCCAATCTCCTTTGCTACTGGCAAATCCAGGAAATGTCCGCCTCCTACTCCCGCACCCTTTGCGTTATGGCGGCGGAACCGGAAGGACGGTATGACAGTTTTTCTCCGATGTCGCCCGCGGAAAGGGACCGCCTGCTGGTGGAATGGAACAGGACGCGGGAGAACGACCCGGGTGCCGAATCCATTCGCGGGGCGTTTGAACGGCGTGCCCGGGAGACTCCTCTTTGCACTGCATTGATTAGCCAGAATGAAAAGTGGACTTATCGGGATTTGAATCGCCGGGCAAACGATGTGGCGCGCGCTTTATTCGAACTGGATGTGGAGCCGGGCACGCTCGTTGGAGTTTGCATGAACCGTAATCCCAACATGGTTGCGGCGCTGCTTGGGATTCTGAAAGCAGGTGCGGCTTACTTGCCCCTGGATCCCGCCTTCCCTGCTGAGCGTCTGCGTTTCATGCTCGATGACTCAAAGGTTCAGATAATTGTCACCGAGAATAGCTCCTTGCAGTCGCTTCCGATGACCGGGGCTGATCTCGTATGCGTTGACGCCCTTGATTTTGAGCGATCGGATGACACTGAATCCTGCCCGTCGTCTCCGGACGACTTGGCGTATGTGATCTATACTTCGGGCTCCACTGGAAATCCCAAAGGCGTTCAGGTCACTGGCGGCGCGGTGATGAACCTCTTGAAGTCTGCCGGGAAGACCATCGCCTTCACGCCCAACGACAGGCTGCTCAGTGTCACCACACTTTCCTTTGACATTGCGGCGTTGGAAATATTCCTCCCCTTGATTTCCGGTGGACAGTTGATTCTTGCCCCGCAACAAACCACCTCCGATGGCGCCATGCTGGCGGAATTGATTGCCTCATCGAACGCCACTGTTATGCAAGGAACGCCTACAATCTGGCGTTTGTTAATCGAGTCAGGTTGGAACGGCGACAAGGGTCTGCGGATTCTCTGCGGGGGGGAGGCGATGTCACGCAGTTTGGCCGATGCACTACTGGCGCGGGCCTCCCATGTGTGGAATTTCTACGGTCCCACGGAAACTACGATTTGGTCCGCCGCATGGAAAGTTGTTCCAGAGTCGCCGATTGCGATCGGCCGCCCATTGGCCAACACACAATTGTATATTCTTGATAACCAGCTTCACCCTGTCCCGGTCGGCGTCGCCGGCGAACTCCATATCGGTGGCAAGGGGTTGGCCCGCGGTTATCTGGGGCGGCCTGATTTGACGGACGCGAAGTTCATTCCCAATCCCTTCGGCCATGATCGTGAGAGCCGCCTTTACAAAACCGGCGACTGGGCGCGATACCAACCGGACGGCTCCGTGGAATGCCTTGGCCGGATCGATCAACAAGTCAAAATTCGCGGCTTCCGGATCGAACCAGCCGAAATCGAAACCGCCCTCCGCCAGCATCCGCTCGTGGTCAATTCAGTTGTGACCGCCCGGGAAGACGCCACGGGCGAAAAACGGCTCGTTGGTTATCTGGTAACTAAAAACGGGCCGCCCCCCGTCGCGGAATTGCGAGATTTCATCAGAAAAAAACTGCCTGCCTACATGGTCCCGACGCATTTTGTCGTGATGAAGGAATTTCCATTGACTCCCAACAGAAAAATCGACGCTCATCATTTGCCCGCGCCCGAGGAATTGGCGCCCGCCGAGGGGCATTATGTCGCGCCGCAAAATGATCTGGAACGCGCCTTGGTGGAAGTCTGGGAGGAGGTGCTGGCCCTCCGCCACATTGGCGTTGACGATGATTTCTTCGATTTGGGCGCGGATTCTCTTTCGGCTACACGGGCTTTTGCCCGTATCAACCGCCGCCTCGCAATCAATCTCCCGCTGCGGGCCATATTTGAAAACCCCACGGTCGCAAAGCTGTCGCGCGTTGCGCAGGATTCTCAGCCGCTGCCGCCCAGCCGTCCGGTCATCAAGCCCCGCCGTTCGCGCGTCGTTAAATTGACGCGTTAGACGTACTGGGGTCGCATTTGAGCATGGGTTGGGTTTTCACCTACTTACGCCGGCACACACGAGAGACTAGCGTTTCATCGTTGTATGTTGCTCCGCTCTGATCGCAAGACTGATAATCTGGCAAGCGTCTTGCCGCTGTCGTTGGCACAGGAGGGGCTGTGGTTGTTTGAAAGCGGTACACCGGGCAGTTCCACATACAACATCGCAGAGGCGTGGTGGCTCGACGGTCCGTTGGATGTTCGCGCGCTCCGGCGGAGTCTTGATGATTTGGTCCGACGACATGAGACGCTGCGGACGGCCATCGGGGCCAAAGACGGAAAACCGTGCCAAATCGTTTTTCCACCCAAGCCCTTTCCACTCGCCGTGACCGACCTGCGGGAGCACGTCAACTCCGTGGCTGAGGCGGAGCGCCTGGCCGGGTTGGATGCGCGCCAGCCGTTCGACTTGACGCAGGAACCGTTGGTGCGCTGCAACATTTTCCGGGTCGAAGACCGGCGTCACTTGTTTTCCGTGAACATGCACCATCTCATTTCCGATGCATGGTCTGTGGGAATCTTTTTGTCCGAGCTATCGGCGCTTTATGAATCAGCCTCGGCGCGCCTGCCTGATTTGCACATTCAGTACGGTGATTTCGCCCTCTGGCAGCGCGAGATAGCGCAGCAAGATTCATGGCAGGAGTACCTGAATCATTGGACTCGGCAATTGAATGGAGCGCCGCCATTACTGGCGTTGCCCACGGACCGGCCCCGGCCGCCAATCGAAACCCATCGCGGCGCCTCTCTTCTCTTTGCGTGGCCCCAATCGGTGGCTGCCGCGCTGCGGGAAATGGATCGGACGGCTGGCACAACGACATTTCGGATTCTCATCGCGGCATTCTCGGTCCTCCTGCATCGTTACGCGCTTCAGGAAGATATCGTCATCGCGGCGCCGTTTGCGGGGCGCGATGAATTGGAAACCGAAGGGTTGATAGGCTACTTCGTCAATACGCACGCTTTGCGAATGGATCTCTCCGGTGACCCGGCTTTTGGCGAGTTTCTCAGCCGGGTGCGTGATGTTTGTCTGAGCGCCAGCTTGCATCAACGTACGCCGTTTCATCACATCGTTCGCGCGATGGATCTGGAAAGGGATTTGAGCGCGCATCCGCTCTTCCAGGTGGTGTTTGGATTGCAAAAGGATTTCACCGAGGATTGGTCCCTACCCGGAATCCGCGCAACCCGCCTGGAGTTGGACTCCGGTTCTTCCAAATTCGATTTGACCGTTTTGGTGACAGAGTCCAGCCACAGTCTCCGCCTTCGCTTCGAGTACAATACGGAATTGTTTGACTCTGTGACGGTCGAGCGCTGGGCGCGCCAGTTTCGGCTGCTGGTCGAGGGCATTGTCGCGAACCCGCGACGGCGCATTTCCGAGTATTCACTGGATACACCTGCCGAACGCGAACAAATACTTGCAAGAAGCTGCGGGCCGATGACCCCGTACGAGCGCAACTCCTGCGTTCACGAGTTGTTTGAGGCGCAAGCCGCGAAAAGTCCGGATGCGATTGCGCTGGCCTCCCGCGACGCAGAAATATCCTACCGGGATTTGAACCACAACGCCAACCTGCTAGCGGCGCGATTGGAGGAGGCTGGCGCCAGTTCGGGCGCGGTGGTGGGGCTTTGCCTTGATCGCTCGATCGAGTTGATTGTCGGGCTACTGGCCATTCTCAAGACCGGCGCCGCCTACCTTCCGTTGGATCCCGGAAATCCTAAGGCCCGTAATGTAATAATGCTCGAAGATGCGCAAGCCAGCCTGGTTTTGACCCAAAAAAAACTGCGCGGGGCCGTACCGCTGAGAGCGGAGCAGATTCTTTGTATTGACGACCGGGACTGGCCGTTGGGCGCGGCGAAGGCGTCGCCTGATCCAGGGCACGGGGCTAAAGCAACGGATATCGCGTATTTCATGTACACGTCCGGTTCCACCGGCAGACCGAAAGGCGTCGCAGTGCCCCATCGCGCCATCGTCCGGTTGGTTCGGAACACTGATTATGTCCACGTCACAGACCGGGATGTTTTTCTACAATTGGCCCCCGTTTCCTTTGACGCTTCCACATTTGAGATTTGGGGGGCGTTGCTCAATGGCGCGAAACTGGTGATTTCTCCTCCGGATTTGCTCTCATTGGAAGAACTGGGCCGCCTCGTGCGGGCCAAAGGCGTGACAACTCTGTGGCTCACGTCTGGATGGTTCAACCAAATGGTGGACGCCCAGTTGGAAAACTTGCGGGGGCTGCGTTACCTCTTGGCGGGCGGGGAATCGTTATCCGTTCCGCATGTGGCAAGGGCCGCGCGTGAACTGCGACTTTGCCAGTTGATCAATGGCTATGGACCGACGGAAGGCACGACATTCTCCTGCTGTTTCCCCGTGCCTCCGTCATGGCAGGGAGGAGGTTCGGTTCCGATTGGTCGTCCCATCGCTAACACGCGTGCGTATATTTTGGATGCCTCGGAGAATCTCGTGGCCGAGGGCGCCGTGGGTGAAATCTATGTCGGAGGCGATGGCCTGGCCTGCGGGTACGTCAACCGTCCGGAATTGAACAGCGCCAAGTTTGTGCATAGCCCGTTCGGCGACGAACGTCTTTACCGCACTGGCGATTTGGCTCGCTGGCTTGCGGACGGCAACATCGAATTTCTGGGGCGTAGAGACGATCAAGTCAAAATCCGCGGCTTCCGCGTCGAACCGGGCGAAGTTGAAGCCGCTATTACAAGTCACCAGGCCGTCCGCGAGGCTGTCGTGGTCGCGCGCGCTGATCATTCCGGCGCGAAGCAGTTGGTCGGATACGTCGTTTTTCAGTCCGGTGCCGTGGCGTCCGAACTGGAGTTGCGCGAATTTCTGGCGCGGCAGCTTCCGGCCTACATGGTGCCGTCTTACATCGTTCGCCTGGATACAATTCCTTTGACGCCTCATGGCAAGCTGGACCGGCGCGCCTTGGCCGCTCCGAAAGATTCCCAGGCATCGCCCAATTCAGAAATTGCCCCTCCGCGAAATGCCACCGAAGTGCTTCTGCTGGAGATTTGGCGCGAGGTTCTCGGACGCCCCAATATCGGCATTCACGATAATTTCTTCCATCTCGGCGGCCATTCGCTTCTGGCGACGCAAATCGTCTCCCGCGTTGCCCGTGTGTTCGGATTGGAATTGCCTGTTCGGGTAGTTTTTGAGGCGCCAACGGTTGCCGCAATGGCCCGGGCTGCTGGTGAGGCCGGACGCCACCCGGCGGAGCAGATGTTGGTCTCCATCCGACCCGATCAACCCTCGCGCGCTCAGAAGATTCTGGATCGCCTTGACGACCTTTCCGACACAGAAGTTGAAGAACTATTGCTCGAACTGGAAGAGGAGGAAGTCAAACCATGAACTATGGCGTCGAAGCGCCTCCACCAGTTTCCTCCAGGGAAAAGCGGGCGCGTCTGGCCGACCGTTTGCGCCGCGTGTCCAAGAACGATTTCCGCTGCCCGGTGTCCTCCGCGCAGGAACGCCTGCTTTTCCTCGATCTCCTCCAGCCAGGCGGCCCCCTTTACAACGTTCCATCGGTCGTGCGTTTGACGGGCTCGATCAACATCGCCGCCCTGGAGCGGGCGCTGCGGAACATCATCTCGCGCCACGCCGCTTTGCGGACTCGATTCGAACGCGGCGGAGAGGTTCCGTCACAGGTCATTTCCGCCGATGTTGAGTTCCAATTGCATGTGGTTGAAGCCGCTGACGCGGCCGGTGCGGACCAATGGATTCGCTCCGAGATCAGACGACCATTTGACCTTTCCAGTGCCGAGTCGTTGATCCGTGCCACCCTCGTTCGTGTTGACTCCGAGGAACAGCTCCTGGTCCTGAACCTTCACCATATCGTCGCCGACGAATGGTCTTTGAACGTCCTCTTCCGCGAATTGCGGGATTTTTACAACGCTGAAGTCTGTGGGAGCGATTCACGATTGCCTGAGCTGGCCGTCCAATACGCTGACTTTGCCGCTTGGCAGCGCCAATGGCTCAAAGGCGATTCCTGTCGCACCCAACTCAAATACTGGCGGCTAAAACTAGGCGGCAAGCCGCCCGCAACGGAGTTGATGCCGGACTTTGCGCGCGGTGCCACCCCCGCCTTCGAGGGAAACACCGCGGCGCGGACCCTCCCCGCGGACTTGGGCCGGGGGCTGAAAGTGCTGGCCGGTCAAAAGGAGGCGACCCTCTTCATGGTGTTGCTCGCCGCGTTCAAGGCGCTTGTTCACCGTTACACGGGCCTTGAGGACATCATCGTCGGCACTCCCATCGCCGGCCGCAATCACCTTGAAACCGAGGGCTTGATCGGCTTCTTTGTCAATACTCTGCTACTGCGGTCGCGCCTTGACGGCGATCCGCCATTCGACGAATTGCTCCAACGCGTTCGCTCCACGGCGCTCGATGCCTATGCCCATCAGGACGTGCCATTTGACAAAGTGGTCGAAGCGTTGCATCCCGAACGTTCCTTGGATCACCTCCCTTTCACAAAAATCATGTTCGCGCTCCAAACAAGCGGCTGTCGAAATGCCTCATTTCACGGCTTGAGCGTTGAATGCGTCGATGTGGATACTGGCACGGCAAAATTCGATCTCACCTTCGTCGTTCAGGACTTGGGGGAGTCTCTGGTGGCGCGCGTTGAGTATAATTCGCGATTATTTGCCGCACCCACGATTGAGCGCCTGCTGCAACATTTTGAAAACCTTGTCTGCGGGGCCGCTGACAATCCAAGCCGGCGTTTGTCCGAGCTTCCGCTTTTGGGGGAGGAGGAGCGTCGTCAGCTTCTAGAATGGAATAACACCGCCACCGATTATCCCAAAAACCGTTGTGTTCACGAACTCTTTGAGGCGCGGGCTTGTGGGCAGCCGAACGCGATTGCCGTGGCATTTGGCCACGATTCGTTGACTTACCGCGAACTTAATGATCGCGCCAACCAAGTGGCCGGTTTACTCGCTTCGCACAAGATTACCCCCGGAGCGCCGGTGGGTCTTTGCATGGAGCGATCACCGCTTATGGTGGTCGCGATGCTGGCAATTCTCAAGGCTGGCGGCGCGTACGTGCCGATGGACCCGAATTATCCCGCCAGTCGTCTCTCATTCATGCTGGAGGATACGCGAGCGTCGATATTATTGACGCAACAAACGCTTGTTCGCCGGTTTCCCCACCGTGGAGTGACGGCAATCTGTCTGGATGTCGAAGCTGAGCGAAGCGCGGGAACCCCCCAAAATCCCCCCAATCGAGTGGCTCCTGACGACGCCGCCTATATCATTTACACTTCCGGCTCGACCGGCCAACCCAAGGGCGTCGCCGTGCCACACCAGGCCATCACCCGGCTTGTAGTCAACACCAATTACATCGAATTGGGAGTCGCCGACCGGATCGCTCAGGTGTCAAACATCTCGTTTGATGCCGCGACTTTCGAGATTTGGGGGGGCGTTGCTCAACGGCGGAATGTTGCGAGGAATAGCAATGGATGTCGCGCTTTCGCCCACCGACTTTACCAGGGAACTCCGCGAACACGAAATTACAGCGATGTTTCTCACATCAGCGCTGTTTAATCAGGTCGCCGCGGAAGTCCCGGGCGCGTTCTCTACCCTTCGCACTCTCATTGTCGGCGGAGAGGCCCTCGACCCCAACTCGGTGCGTACCGTCCTCAAGGATAATCCGCCGCTGCGCCTGGTCAACGGATACGGGCCGACTGAAAACACGACGTTTACCTGTTGCGCGCTAGTTCGTGAAGTACCGGAAGGAGCGCTGAACGTCCCAATTGGGCGCCCGATCTCAAATTCACAGGTGTATATTCTTGACTCTCATTTCAATCCCGTGCCTGTAGGCGCGCCCGGCGAGTTATTCGCGGGCGGGGACGGGCTGGCCTGTGGTTATTGGAACCGGCCGCAACTTACGGCGGAGAAGTTTATTTTGCATCAGTTCAGCGCCGAAGGTCCATGTCATCGCCTCTATCGCACCGGCGATTTGGCGCGTTACCTGCCGGATGGAAACATTGAATTTCTTGGACGCCTTGACCAGCAGGTGAAAATCCGCGGCTTCCGTGTTGAGTTGGGCGAAATCGAGACGGTTCTTGGGCGGCATCCGGGCGTGCGCGAGTGTGCTGTTACCGTTTCCGGCGCGCGCGCGAGACAAACGCGGCTGATCGCCTTCATTGTCCCAGCGTCGGGACGCGCTCCGAATTCCTCCCAGTTGCGCCAATTCCTCAACGATCAATTACCCAATTATATGGTCCCGTCGGCGTTTGTGGAACTCGCCGCGCTGCCGCTCACTGCCAACGGGAAGCTGGACCGGCAGGCGCTTCCCGAGGCAGACAAACAGCGTCCGCGGTTGGAGAAAAAATTCGCGTCCCCGCGCGATGCCATCGAGTTGGAATTGACAAATATTTGGGAAGACGTGCTCGGTATCAAGCCAATCGGAATTGAGGACCACTTCTTTGACCTCGGCGGCCATTCGCTCCTTGCCGTCCGGTTGGTTGCGCGAATTGAGAAGGCCTTTGGCCGCAAGCTCCGCCTCGCGGCCATTTTTATGGCCCCGACAATTGAAAAGCTTGCCGGAGTGGTCCGCGAACAGTCTCGCGAAGGGAGCGTCACGTCCGGCACTTCCATTGTCGAACTTCAATCCAGGGGGGCGCGCCCGCCTCTCTTCCTGGTACATGGCGCCGGAGGCGGGATGTTTTGGGGCTATGTCAATTTGGCCACACGACTCGGTGCGCGGCAGCCGGTCTTCGGGTTCAGCTCACGCGGTCTCGACGGACGTCCTGAATTCGGCTCCATCGAGGAGATGGCGGCGCAATACGTCGGTGATTTGCGCGTGGTCCAGCCGCGCGGGCCGTATTACTTAGGCGGCTATTGTTTTGGGGGAAACGTCGCTTACGAGATGGCCCGGCGCCTTGAGTCCCAGGGTGAAAAAGTCGCTTTGTTGATTCTCCTAAATTGCGCACCTCCCAATTCCCGCTACATGCGCGCCCGATGGACACCAGTGTGGTTCGCGCGATTTTTCCGAAACCTTTTCTATTGGGCCGATTACTGTCGGCAATGGTCGCCTTTGCAACGCCGCGAATTTCTACGTTGGAAATGGGGGCGGTTCAAGCAATGGCTGGCCGTCAGGCTGGGCAAACGACCCTGCGATTCTTCGCCAACCGGAACTGAAAACTTAATTGATATGGCCTCCGTGCCAGAACAGGAGCGGGAACTTTGGCACAGCCACATCCGCGCCTTGATGAATTTTCATCCCCAGCCGTATTCGGGCAGGGTGCAACTTATTCGCAGCTCGGGCCACCCGCTCTGGTGTTCCTTTGAGCCGGACTATGGCTGGGGCGAATTCGCGCGCCAGGGAGTTGCCATTACAGTGGTTCAGGCCGCTCACGAAAAAATCCTGGAAGAGCCGTGGGTGGATGAGACGGCCGAACAAGTTAAGGACCTCCTCGAACGGAACAGGGAAGGGGATCTGGCGTTTTGGAAGCGCGAATTGGCCGATGCGCCGACGGCGCTGGAGCTGCCGACGAATCACCGTCGGCGGGCCGTGCGAACCCATTCCGTTAGCTCTGAAACACGGCAGCTACCCGATTCGCTCGCCGCTCCGATGCAAGGGGTTAACGGCGACGTCGTCGCCTTGGCCGCGCTGGGCGTCGTGCTTCAAAGACATTGCGGTCAGGACGACCTTCTCATCGGAATCCAAACTGGCGGGAATCAAGAGGCCACCAACATTGTTCCCTTGCGAACAAGTTTGGCGGGCAATCCCACCGCTCGTGAACTGCTCGCCCGCGTTCGCGCCGGGAGAATGGCGGCTCTGCAGCACGAAGAACTTTCGTTCGGCGACCTGCTGGCCGCGCTTTGCCCTGAGCCCGATCCCGGCCATCATCCGCTGGTCCAGGTTTTTTTTGCGCGCGCTTGCGTCACGCCCCCGGAAGGGTTCGACATGCAGGTTACTCTAATTGACAACGAGTGCGGGCCGGCCCTTCGAATTCGATACGCGTCGGAGTTGTTCGACGCCGCGACTATCCAACGGTTCCTCGGACATTTGGACAGGGCGCTGCAAGGCCTGATCGCCGCGCCGGATAAGCCGCTTTTGGAGTTATCTATTCTGACTTCTGCAGAAGAGGAATTAGTCCTGGTGGAATGGAACCGGACAGAGAAGAACTTTCCGCGCGACAAAACATTGATTCAGTTGTTTCAAGAGCAAGTCGCTCGCACTCCTGATGGTGAAGCGCTGGTGTGCGGGCTAAAGCGGTTCACGTATCGCGAGCTATCCCAGAGGGCGGCGGGCGTGGCAAAACGGCTTGGAGGGTTGAGGGTGGGGAGAGATGCATTGGTGGGCATCTGCCTGGAGCGTTCCGAGGACATGGTGGCGGGGATCCTCGGAACGCTGTGGGCTGGGGCTGCATACGTGCCGCTGGACCCGGCGTATCCCAGGGCGCGCCTCGAGTACATCTTCAAGGACGCGGGATTGCGCGTATTAATAACGCGAAGAAAACTTCAAGACCTTTTTTCCGGCGTGGAAACATCGTTGCTGTATGTCGATGATCTTGATTCCGACGTTGATCTATCGGCGCCTGCATGCGATGCCGGACCAGGTGACTTGGCATACGTTCTCTATACCTCGGGGTCCACCGGTCAGCCGAAGGGCGTGGCTTTGGAAAATCGTGGGGCCGTTGCCCTCGTCTCATGGGCCGCGCAGGTTTTCGATCCGAGCGAAACCGAAGGGGTGCTAGCTTCCACCTCGATTTGTTTCGATCTCTCGGTCTTTGAGATGTTCGTTCCGTTGAGCTGCGGCGGAAAAATCATCCTTGCGGACAACGCCCTTGCGCTGCCCGGACTGCCCGCAGCCAGTGAGGTCACGCTGATCAACACCGTTCCGTCCGCCATTCGCGAACTGTTGCGTATTGACGGAGTTCCGTCATCCGTGCGTGTCGTCAACCTGGCTGGCGAGCCGCTCGCGACGGCGTTAGTTGATCAGATCTATGGAGAGACCTCGGTTCGGAAGGTTTACGACCTCTACGGGCCCACCGAAACGACCACCTATTCGACCTTCACTCTGCGTCAGCAGGGCGAACCGCCTTCAATCGGGCGCCCCCTCGCCAATGAGCAAGTGTATATTCTTGATAAACAGTTGCGGCCCGTTCCCATAGGAATCTCGGGCGATTTGTACATTGGTGGAATCGGCTTGGCGCGCGGTTACCTGAATCGCTCGGAATTGACGTCCGAACGGTTCTTGCCGCATCCGTTCCGCCCCGGCGAGCGCCTTTACAAGACTGGCGACATCGCGCGCTGGCGTGAAGACGGCAACGTGGTGTACATGGGGCGTTCAGATCATCAGGTTAAAATTAGAGGATTTCGGATCGAATTAGGGGAGATCGAGGCCGTGCTGAAGGGTCATGCCGGTGTGATCGACGCGGTTGTGATCGCGCGCGAAGATCGGCCCGGCGAAAAGCGTTTGGCGGCGTACGTGGTGCCATCTCCCGAAGGAAATCTTGCCGCGGCGGAATTGCGCGGGGCGATTCGTGAAAAGTTGCCGGATTACATGTCGCCGGCTTCCTTTATTTTTCTTCCGAAATTGCCGCTCACTCCGAATGGCAAGATCGATCGGGCCGCCTTGCCGGCGCCAAATGCCGAACAAAGGGACGCTAGCAGAGAATTCGTTCCGCCGCGCGACGGTCTGGAGTCCCAGGTCGCGGCGATCTGGTGCGAAGTCCTCGGTGTGAAATCAATTGGTGCGTCCGACGATTTCTTTGAGCTCGGTGGCCACTCGCTGTTCGCATTTCAAGTCATCTCCCGCCTGCGTACTGCCTTCGGCGTTGAAATGCCTTTGTCGGCTTTGTTTGAAGCGCGCACGGTGGCGGCATTGGCGTCTGGCTTGGAGTCGGGGCGGTGGAAGCCCGACGGTAAAGCGCTTCCAGTGTTGGAACCTGTTCCTCGGGACGGAGTTTTGCCGGCTTCCTTTATGCAGGAGCAACTCTGGTTCTTAAACGAGTTGGAACCGCAAAGCGACGCCTACAATGTCCCCGCCGCCATCCGGATCAAGGGTCGGCTGGACATAACCGCGCTTCAAGCATCGTTCGACAGGATTCTCGAGCGGCACGAGGCGCTCCGGACCACTTTGCGATTCTGTAGCGGGAATGTGAATCAGGTCGTGGCGCCATCACTCCGGGTTGAAATCGCCGTTACCGATATGCCGGGCGGAAGCCAGGCGCAAATGATCGAGTTGCTTCAGGGCCAGGCACGGGCGCCGTTCGATTTGCAGCTTGGCCCCCTCATTCGTGCATGTGTGGTGCGACTGGATGAATGTGATCATGCCCTCCTCATTGTCATGCATCACGCGGTAGTGGATGGATGGTCTCTGGACATTTTCTTCCGGGAACTGGAGACAATTTATCAGGCGTTCGCGGCGGGAGTCTCGACTCCTCAACTTCCTTCGTTGCCTCTCCAATTTGCCGATTACGCCCGTTGGCGGCGGCGCTGGCTGCATGGAGATGCTCTCCGAAGGGATTTGGATTACTGGAACGAGAATCTGGATGGCGCGCCGCTGACGCTGGAATTGCCCGCTGATCTTGCCGCCCAGGAGCAGCATGGCAATAGGGCCGCCCGAGTTTCAATCGACTTGCCGAAAGAAATTCGCGCAGAGGTGATGACTCTCGGCCAAAAGGAGGGCGCCACAACATTCATGGTTTTGATGGCCGGCCTGGCCATCACGCTGCATAAGTGGACAGGCCAAAAGGATATGATCCTGGGTACCGTTGTGGCCGGTCGCAATCGAAGGGAGATCGAAAGTCTTATCGGATGCTTCATGAATTTTCTTCCGTTGCGCGTCAGTTTCACCGGATTGCAAACTGGCTTGGACGTGCTCCGTTCTGTCAGGACAACGGTCATCGGAGGGCAGATTCATCAGGATTGTCCCTTTCAACAGGTCGTTGAGTCCATCGGTGTCGAACGCCGCCTTGGCCGCAACCCTCTCTACAATGTTGCCATGCTCTTTCAGAACTCCCCGGAGATGCCGCGATTCGGAATCGGCTTGGAGTGTTCGCCCATTGACGTGCATGTTGACTCGGCTCTTCTCGACCTGCGCTTTGAAGCCAACGAGACAGCAGCCGGGATCTCCGTAATTTGCGAATACAAGGTTGATTTGTTTCATTCAACGACCATTGAGCGCTTGCTGGCGTCTTTCCGGTCAGCTCTCGAAACACTTGTTCAATCTCCAGAGGCTTCAATGGCTGCCTTCACGTTGAAACCCGGCTTGTCAGGCGCAGTGTCCACTAACGTCGTCATCGGCGGCACCTTCACCTCCGAGCCATTGGAGGAACCGTTGCGGTTTTGGATTGACGAATTGCAGATCTCCACCGGGATAAAGTTCGCACCCTTCAATCAGGTCTTCCAGCAACTGCTCGATCCCGCCAGCGTCCTAGCCACCAATTGCCAGGGAATCAACGTTTTATTGATCCGGGTGGTTGATTGGGAATCTGCTGGCGCCGTCTCAAGTCGTTCAGGACAGTCATCCTTCGGCCAGGGCATCAAACACAATGCCGGCGAATTCGTTCGCGCGCTTCAGGCCGCGGTGTCGCGAGGCGGCGCTCCGATATTGGTTTGTTTTTGCCCGTCTCCGCAAGTTATTACCGCCGACTCTTCACGATCACAGATTGTGGCGGACGTCGAAGTGGCCTTGGCCGCAGCTCTGGCCGGACTTGAGGGAGTTTATGTCGCCACGACGCGGGAATTGGCAGCCCTGTACCCGGTGGACGAGATCGACGATCCGGCGAGCGAGGAACTTGGTCATATTCCTTATTCGCCTCTGTTCTTCACCGCTCTGGCAACTTTTATCGCGCGGAAATTTCACAGCCTGCTGCGGCCGACGTGTAAAGTTATCGCGCTTGATTGCGACCAGACATTGTGGTCCGGCGTTTGCGGCGAGGACGGTCCCCTCGGCGTTCGGCTGGACGGTCCGCGAATGGCGCTTCAACAATTCATCCTGAGGCAGCGCGAGGACGGCAAGCTGCTTGCCGTTTGCAGTAAGAATCATGAAACGGACGTCAATGCAGTCTTTGCCAAAGGTGTCCCGATGCCGCTGAAGCGCGACGATTTCTCCGCGTGGCGTGTCAACTGGCGGCCAAAATCTGAGAACCTGAAGGCCATCGCCGCGGAACTTAAACTTGGGCTGGATAGCTTCGTGTTTATTGATGACAACCCGCTCGAATGCGCGGAAGTCGGAGCCAATTGCCCGGAAGTTCTGACCTTGCAACTGCCGGACGACCCGGCGCTCATTCCGAAGTTTCTCGACCATTGCTGGGTGTTCGATCAGTTGAAGACCACCGAGGAGGATCGGGGCAGGGCGGTGATGTATCAACAGAACCGCCTTCGGGAAAATCTCCAAGCCCAGGCCGCCAGTTTCGCCGATTTTATGGCGAGTCTGGAGCTTGAAGTTCAAATCAACCCCGCCGCTCCCGCTCAACTGGAGCGCGTGGCGCAGTTGACGCAGCGGACCAACCAATTCAACGCGACCGGACGGCGCCGAACCGAGCGCGAATTGCGGCAATTGGGCGCGCGACACGAAATTTTGGCCGTCTCTGTTCGCGACCGCTTTGGGGATTATGGCCTGGTCGGAGCTATGATTGTCGAATCGGCGGACGCGGCCATCGTCGTTGACTCATTTCTGCTGAGCTGCCGAGCGCTGGGCCGAGGCGTCGAGCACCGGATGCTCGCGCGGCTCGGCAGGATGGCTTTGGAACTCGGAGCGGATTGGGTCGATGTCCAGTTCGAGCGATTGCCCCGAAATCAGCCAGCGCTGGATTTTCTTGACGGTGTCGGAGCCGCATTCAAAACCGCGGAGGGAACGTCGGGGCGGTTCCATTTTCCAGCCTCGGTTGCGGCGAGCGTCGAATTCATCCCCGATCGCGCGCCTCCCGCACCCCCGGCCACCATTTCCGGTTCCGCGTCCGCAGCGCACAAGTTCGAGCGATGCCGTGCCGTTGCCCTTCAGTCTCTCGATCTTTCAAAGCTTCACGAACGGATCGAAGCGCGTGCGCCGTCCCGCCCGCCTGCGAAGGGAGGATATGAGGCGCCACGGGACGCCGTGGAGAGCCAGCTTTGCGAACTATGGCAGCGGCTGCTCCGAATCGAACGGGTCGGAATAGCCGATGATTTCTTCGACCTTGGCGGCCATTCGCTGCTCGCTGTGCGCCTCTTCGCCGAGGTGGAGAAAACCACCGGGAGCAAATTGCCGCTGATCACGCTTTTTCAGGCACCCACCATCCGCGACCTGGCCGCTGTTCTGCGCCAAAGCGAAACGCCGGATTCAGAGTCGGTGCTTGTGCCGATTCAATCGTATGGCAGCAAACCGCCCCTCTATCTGATTCACGGCGCCGGCGGAGACGTTTTGTGGGGCTACGCGAACCTCGTGGAATACATGGATGCCGAGCAACCGATCTACGCCTTCAAATCGCGCGGGCAGTCCAGCACGGGGGACATTCAGCGCCTGGAAGATATGGCGGATTACTATGTGCGGGCGCTGCGTTCCAAACAGCCCGATGGCCCGTATTATCTCGGCGGTTACTGCTTCGGAGGAAACGTCGCCTACGAGATGGCCCGCCAGCTCCGCGCGCAAAACCACCAGGTTGCGCTGTTGGCCCTGATTGACAGCGCACCCGCAAATGCCGGATACGAGTCCGCGCAGTGGTGGCGGCCGGAATTCGCAGGGCTTTTTACGCGCAACGCATTTTATTGGCTGCGGGATTTTAAGGAGGTCAATTCGCGCGATCGCCGCCGCTTCGTGGCTCGAAAACTCCGCGCGTGGCGCCGGAAACTGGCCCGATGGATTGCCGGGGACCGGGGCCGTCGTGTTGTGGATTTGGAGGAGGTCATTGACCCGGCCAACTTCCCGTCGAGCGAATTGGATCTTTGGAAGATCCACCTGCGCGCGCTCGCCGAACACAAGCAGCAGGCGTATGATGGATGCGTCACCCTCTTCCGCACTCAAGGGCATCCTCTCCTTTCCTCCTTTGCCCACGATTTCCGTTGGGGCGCCCTGGCGCGGGAAGGCGTTGCTGTCAAAATGATTCCTGGTTCCCACGAGAATATATTCACCGAACCTCACGTGCAATCGTTGGCCCGCGCCCTGACGGCGGCTCTCACCGAAGCTCAAGCATGCGCGCGGGATGACGAGGCCCTCACACCTCTTAATTCATGACACTGCTCAAATTCGTTCTTCAGTCCTGTCGCGGCATGCTTGTGGCGACGATCGCGATGGCGTTGCTCAGTGGCGCTTGCAACGCCGGCCTCATTGCTCTGGTCAACGTCACCCTCACGCGTTCCGCGCCGCCCGGCGCCAGTTTGATCTGGGCCTTCGTCGCGTTGGGGCTGGGAAAGGTGGTTTCCTTGTTCTTCTCCCAGGCCGTCCTGGCGGGATTCTCTCAAAAGACCGTCGCCGAGTTGCGCCGGGATTTGATCCGCAAGATTCTCGCCGTTCCCTTGCGCGACCTCGAAGAGTTGGGAACGCCCCGAATTCTGGCCGCCCTGACCGACGATGTTTTCAACTTGACGCAAGCGTTGCTGGCGCTCCCAATCGTCTCTGTCAACGTCGCGATCCTGTTTGGAGGCGCTGCGTATTTGGGATGGCTCTCCTGGAAGTTACTGGCGGCGATTATGCTTGTCATTGCCGGCGGGGCCGCGGGTTATTTGCTCGTCGTCTCCAGCGCGCTGCGTTTCTGCCGAAGCGCTCGTGAGGAAGAGGACAAGCTCTTTGGCCATTTCCGCGCTTTGACCGACGGCATCAAGGAACTCAAAATTCATCGCAGCAGGCGCGGCGCATTCTTCTCGCGTAATATCGAGACCGTGACTGACCGGTTTCAGAAGCATAATGTCTCCGCCGAATACCGTTTCGCCGCCGCGCAAAGCTGGAGCCATCTCCTGTATTTCGCCTTGATCGGCCTTATTCTGTTTTTGGCTCCGAATCTGGGGACTTTCAGCAGCCGGACTCTCAGCGCATACGTCATCACGACTCTTTATTTGATGGGCCCACTATCGGGTGTGCTTAGTAGCTTTTCGCTTTTTGGCCGCGCGCGTGTTGCCTTGCAGAAGGTACAAAGTCTGGGCGTGTCGCTTGCCGAACACTCCACCGAGGAGTGCCCGGTGGACAAACCCGAGGAGCGCCGCGGCTTCACGCGGCTCGAACTTTGCGGAGTCATCCACTCCTATCACCGGGAACAGGAGGACAGCAGCTTCGTGCTTGGGCCGATTGATCTGAGTTTTCAACCCGGTGAGCTGGTTTTCCTCGTGGGGGGCAACGGCAGCGGCAAATCAACCCTGGCCAAGATCATCACCGGTCTCTACCTGCCCGAGGCTGGAATAATTCGTATCGACGGCGTGCCGGTCACAAACGAGAACCGCGACGCCTACCGCCAGCTATTCTCAGTCGTGTTTGCTGATTTTTTTGTCTTTGACAACCTTCTTGGCCTTCATGGGGCTGATTTGGACAACCGGGCCGGCGAATATCTTGAGGAACTGCACCTCAAACACAAAGTCCGGGTTGTCAACGGCGCTCTTTCCACGACCGCCGTTTCGCAGGGGCAGCGCAAACGCCTCGCCCTCCTGACGGCTTTTCTGGAGGATCGACCGTTTTATTTATTCGATGAATGGGCCTCCGACCAGGACCCCCATTTTAAGAATGTCTTTTACACCCACTTGCTTCCAGACCTGAAGGCCCGCGGCAAGACCGTCTTGGTCATCACCCATGACGACCGTTACTTCGAAATGGCTGATCGCCTTATCAAACTCGACTACGGCAGGATGGCTGGGGATGGCACCGGGAGCGCCGAGGCCGGATCGGCAGGTTTGGCCTTGGAAACGATGTGTAGAGGGTAGCCCCCCCCGCCTTCGCCCGGAGGCTACGGCGCGGCAAGCCCGCCTTCAACCTGAGGAGGTCGCAGGGCAAGCCCGCCTTCAACCTGAGGAGGTCGCAGGGCAAGCCCGCCTTCAACCTGAGGCGGTTGCGCGGCAAGCCAGCCTTCAGGCTGAGGCGGTTGCGCAGTAGGCCCGCCTTCAACCTGAGCCGGTCGCGCGGTAAGGCCGCTTTCGACCTGAGGCGGCCAGACGGCAAGCCCGCCTTCGCGCAGATGCTTCGGGCAGTAAGCTCAATTTGACCAACCTTGATTAACCTTGATCTTGATTTGGCAGGATTGCGGCGGGGGAAATTCCGATACAAGAAAATCCAGGGGCTAATTGGCTTGACTGGGTGCGACGGGGTTTGACTTTCCTCCGCCGAGGCTACGGCGAGGAAAGGCTCCCTATGCCAAACGTTTCGCCGCCGCCAAGACCCTGGTAGTTTTTCAGATGTCAAAGAACAGCCTGTCTCACAACTGATAGCATCCCATAAAACCATGGGATACGCTAGTTTTTTTCCTTTGGATTTGAAAGGGCAAGTGAATGGCGGGTTGAATGCGGTTCAGTTTGTCAGGCGGGTTGGAAACCGAGGTCAAAAAAGGCCCTAAGAAAAGTTGGCCCCATGCGTTATCACTGTTGAAGTAACACGTTCCGATGAAGAACAGCGATGAATATTGATGAGTCCAGGCGAGCCGAGTGGGTCAGGGCTGCGGTGGAGCGATTCTCCGGTCCGCTGACGCGCTACGCCCAAGTCATAACGGGAGACCTTGAACAGGCCCGCGACGTGGTGCAGGACACTTTCATTCGGCTTTGCGACGAAAAACCAGAGCGCGTGGATCGCTTTTTGGCCCAGTGGCTGTTCAAGGTTTGCCGCAACCGGGCTTTGGATGTGCAGAGAAAGCAGAGCAGGATGAAGCCGCTGAGTCAGACGGGAATGGATTCACAGGCTTGCCCCGATCCATCACCGGCGGCGCAGGCGGAGCGACGAGAAACAAACGATGAGGTCCTGCGCCTTCTGACCCGGCTCCCGAAAAGCCAGCAGGAAGTCGTTCGGCTCAAATTCCAAAACGGCCTCAGTTACCGGCAAATCAGCGAAGTGACGGGGTTTAGCGTCAGCAACGTCGGCTTTCTCATGCATACGGCGCTCAAGACACTTCGCCAACAAATGAAATCTGAAACGACAATGAGGATGCCATGAATATCACATTTGATGATCCCCGTTTGACCGCCTATGCACTTAACGAATTGGATGAAGCTGGGCGAAGTGTCATTGAGAGCGAAATGCAGAACTTCGCGGAGTGCAATCACGAAGTCGAAGATCTGACTCGTGCCGTCGCGGTGGTCGGTCGTGCATTGGCTTCTGAGGCAGCACCGACGCTGTTGCCGATTCAACAACGGACCATCGAGGCCAAACTCAGGTTGTGTGGATCCAAAACAAAGCCTTCGTGGATTCCATCTGCCGAATGTGGGAGAGTCCATTGGCTGCTGAAAATAGCATTAGCGGCGTCAGTTGTGTTGATGATTGGCATGCCTCGTTATCAAGGCGGAATGATCGGGATGGCTCGCACCCGAGTAGCAATTATTTCCCCGGCTTTCAATTTGTTACAAAACGCATCAACTGACACGGCCTACGCGATGATGCTATTGTCGGGAATTCCGGTCACCAAACAAGGGTCTCTGCTATGGGTGCGGGACGCGATGCATCAACCTCACGCCTTCAGCTTTGGCATGGATGCGGTTTGCACCCCATTTTATTCGAGCGTGGTCCTTTTTGTGGCGAGCCTGCTGCTCGGAAACCTGTATTTGCGGTCACCTTGGAAGCGGTTGTTATTGACGCTGTTCGTGATCCCGCTTGTATTCGTCGGAGAGGTCCTCCGGATGTTTACTATCGCCGAACTTTGCATCCACCTGGGAGTGGAGAGTGCGGTTGATTCCTCGATCATTCACTATGGCAATCCGATATTTTTTGTGCTTTCACTTATTCCGTTCGCGTTATTATTGGTTTGGTTGCGGAAGTTGGAACCCAAATCCTGAAGCTTCAAACCGTGAAGCTGTTGTCGGTCCGGAATGCCAATCAGTTAAGGAATCACATGTGCAATAGATGGAATTACAGCACGTTAGGAATTTGACTAATGGGTGTTGCTCCAAAAGCAAAGAAATTGCCGCTTTATTCACCGTCGCGACCACATCAGGTGAAGGCCGAATAACATCTCAGCGATTTTCCGGGTTATGCTTGCAACTGATGAAAAACGAAAGCGGATCGCACGCCGGTCAGGCGGACAGCACAACATTGTCAAGCCAAAGAAGCCCACCCCAACGCATCCTCGTCGTGGATGACGAGGACTCTGTACGTCGGTTAATTACCGACTCGTTAACCGGCGCGGGTTATCGCGTTGACGTCGCTGAAGATGGCGCCCTGGCTTGGGAAGCCCTTCAGGTCAGGCGTTACGACCTGCTGATCACCGACAACGCCATGCCTAAAATCACCGGCATTGCGTTGATCAAGAAGTTACGGGAAAGAAATCCGACCCTTCCTGTGGTCATGGCTACCGGAACAGTGCCGGACGAAGAGTTGGAGCGGCATCCCTCGCTGCAAATAAGCGAGGTTTTAATAAAGCCGTTTACGATCGAGCAGATTGTGAGAACGGTGAAAAAAGTCCTTAGCGGAGCTTTGAGCGCGGGCACGACCTGCCGGTGAGTAAGAATTGTGATATGTTAGATGTGACCCCAATGCCTCTTTCCGACGCCAAAGGCAAACACGATTTCAGCCGAGTGATTCAATCGACTCACCCTTGGTCGGCGTGGTGTCACTGCAGAAAGCCCCACAGCTCGGGATGCGGTTGATGGTCAAAGTTCCAGCGTGGCGCGGTGTTCGTCGGGTTGAATAAGTAGGAAAGTCGAAGCGACTCCACATGCCCATCACAACAAGCCACGTTGAAGTTGTTCCCGTGCTGCGGCGGATTTTGAAGGTACCTGAAATACATCCCCTGCCCGAAAGGAGACTCCTTATTTGGGATCGTCGGAATACAAGCGGTCCAGTCTACGCCGGCATAGCCGGTAAGAGTCGCTAGATTAGTAGTGCTGCCTCGAGAGTCCATCATACAGAACATTTCGCTTGGCGCTAGGACTTGAGATTCCTTTCGGGGAGGTAGGCTCATCCCGTCGTTTGCAGTAACAGTCGCGATTCCTACGCCAAGCCCAAAGTCATTTAGAACACCAAACTCATTCAGAATATTCGGTGTAGCCGAAGGTACAGACGTTCCCCAGACATTATAACTGTACGATCCCCACCAGACATTCTCATTTTTTTGGATCTGCCCGGTATATGCCGGGCAGTGGTAGGATGCATTCGTCCAGTCAAGCGGATAATAACGTTGCAGTTCAAGCGGCCACTCAATATTGAGAGTGGCCCCCTCTTGGTCGAGGTTCTCTATTCCCCAACCACAGTAGTATGGATATGCGCTGAACTCGTCCACGTACATACGCATTGCCAGTCCCATTTCGTGCAGATGATTTTTGCAGACGATTACTTGGGCCTGCTGTTTGCTCTTCGACAAGGCACCCAGCAACATTGCCGCCAGGACTGCTATAATCGCGATCACTACCAATAGTTCTATGAGCGTGAATGCCGGCCGCGGTGCCGACGGGCGTGCCTCGACAGACGATTGCGGGAAAGTCGGGGACCAGCCGTAATAGGAAGTGTGTGGACATTCCCCGCCAGCGCGGAAATTTGGCACACAAAACTTCATGCGTTCCAAACCTTCGCATCTGTGCCGAGAAGCGTCAAGGAAGAATTGAGGATCGGCGTCACATCATATGTGTAAGGACGACCCCATTGGCCCGTTAGATTTGGAATCGCTTTAGGTAAGCCGTGCGAAGATTGGTAAGTCGCCAATTGCAAAACACTGTTGAAACGTGGACTCAGAGAGAATAAGTTGAAAGTCATATTGACTGCATTGGAACTCAAGCAACGGATGAATGCGCAGCCATTCAAACCCTTTCGCATTTGCATGACCGACGGGAAGACATGCGACATCACCAACCACGATATGATGTTCGTCAAACGGAATGCGGTCCTGATTGGAATAAACTTGACGCCGATTCCATTGCCGAACGCTTCGCAGAATGCGCCATCATTCATATTATTCGTGTTGAGGACCTTGCCACCGCGCAGGCAGCGTGACGATGGGCGCATCTTGAGGCTGAGCGCCCTTTCCCATAAACCTCCCATCGAGAAGAGAACCTCCTGCCCATGAACCTCCCATTGAGAGAAGAACCTCCTCTCCCCGTCCCTCTCCTCCACAGGTGTGTGGAGGAGAGGGGGATAAAGTCGATCTGTTTGAGTTCGTGGGCACAATTAACCAGCTCTTTTGCTGGTTGGGTTCTTTCCCTAACCCTCTTCGCACTTTGTGGAGCGAGGGAATCGAAAGCTAGAGCAATTAAAGAAATTCTGTAGCCGTTTGCGGAATTCGAGAAAGAGCGGTCTTTTCGAGTTCTGGCTTCGTTTCGGCTCCGTCGCAGGTCGCAGCGGACATGCTCCGTCGCCAAAGCCTCGCCAGAACTCGAAAATCCTCGCTGCAAACAGCTACAGAATTTGTTTAATTGCTCGTAGGAAACGGGAGCGGTGTTGATGTGCGACGCGCAATAATCTCGTTTCAATCAGAAAATGCCTGAAAGATGCTGGTGAAATCCCACGGTCTTTGATCGATGCCGCTGCTGTGATTGTCGCCTTTGCGCGTGCCTTTGAGGCGGTCGCGGTTGCTGGACCAAATTCCGAGGCTGCGCACCCAATCGGCTTTTGAGGCGAATTCCATTACTTGCCGCGCGTCGTCGGTGGTGAAGATTTCGCCCTTTTCGTCGTTTTGGCCGATCATCGGGCAGATGCCGATTTTGATGGCGGGATCAATTTCCATGGTTTGCCGATGCGATGCGTTGGAGGCGGCGACTGCCAGGTCTCCCATTTTTCTTCCACGCGAGACTGCGGGGCCATAGTCCATGGTCATAATATCGACTGATTCGATTTTCACCCCACGCGCCTTGGCGTCCCGGAGCATGACGAGGGATTCCTCTTCCATTCCGGTGGGGTTGACGGGCAGGGTGAAGGAGATTTTCAGCGCGGGGTTTTTGCGCTGCAAGCGTTCGAGCGCCTCGTCGCGGCGTTGGTTGGCGGCCGTGTTCTTGAGCGCTTTGCCTTCGATATCAAAATCCATCCAGTTCAATTGATAGTTGTCGATGACGGATTGGTATTTCTTCTCAAGTTCGTCAACATCAGGGGTTTTGATGGCTAGTTCTGTCCCGCCTTCGCCACCGAACGAAATCAATACGTCGCCGCCGCGCGCGCGAATTGCCCTAATCTGGTCGGCGTAATACTTGGTGCCGACTTCGAGGTCGCGGGAACCGGTCCATGCGGGTTGGCCGTCGGCGTCGCTGATGATAAAGGCGAGCGTGAAAAAGCGCTGGCCGGTTTGGGCGAAACAATCGGCAATGTTGATGAAGCCCTTCGGAATGAAGGCGTACGGCGCGAAAACTTTGGCCGGCCATGAGGCGGCCGAAACCGAAGCGGGTATAGTCTGCTGCGTGACGTTCCAGCCATTGACCTCGACGGATGGCTCGGCGCCTTCGATGGATTTGGCGGCGTAGGTGGCGGCGATTTCGCGTTTTTCGCCAGGCAACAATGAAACATAGTTGTCCTGCCAAAGGACCGGGAGAATTTCGTCCCCACCCGCACGGCGATTGACCTTAAGGCGCACGGAGAAGGCCAGCGATTTGCCTGTGTTTTCGAGGGTGACGCGTGTGACTTCGTCCGCTCCCTTTGGAATGGATGCAGCCGAAACTTTCAGTTCGGCGGGCGCAAGAGTGTTGAGCGCGCGGAAATCGGCGAATTGGCGTGTCGGCGTGTAATACCAGTCGGAGCCCTCTTTTGGTTCGCCGAGCGTTTCGGGTTTCGTGGAGAGCCAGTAGAAGTTCCGGCTTATGAAGTCGCCGCCAGCGTCTTCGAGCGTGAGGAGCACAAAATAGGTGGAACTCAAGCTCTCTGGCTCGGGCAGAATGAAGACGCGCTGACTCTTGTTTTCGCCCACATTCACGACGGCCTCTCGACTGTATTTTTCGGTCATGTCGAGATTGTAAATTCGCGCGGTGGCCTTGAGTTGTTGACAGTCTTTGTAATAGTTATTGACAATTACCACCGAACGGTCGTCGTAGGAATACTGGATGTGGAGCGGTTCGCAGGCTTTTTTCGCGCCGAAATAACCGCCGCCGGGCCGCAGGTAATAATCGTAAAGATGCCAGATTACCGAGGGCCAGGCATTGTTCATCATCCACTGAATTACGCCGGTGGAGTCAAACTTGTTGCGACCGTAAGCTTCGAACATCGCGCGTTCGCCGTCGTAGGCCATGACCTGGGCCTTCCGGGCGTAATCATCAACGCCGGTGGCATCGCCGAGTCGTTTTTGCAGAGCTTCGGTGAAAATATCCAGGTGTTTGAACGGTCCGCCGCCAGCGTGGAAGCTCCAGACTTCGTCAATCGGCCAGAGGTGCTCCTTCGGAAACATTGCGCGCAAGCTCTCAATAGGCGGGATGGCCGGTCCCGGGCTGGTTTCCGTGTTGAAAGAATAGGCGCCGCCGGCTTGTTTATCGACGTACCAATAGACGGGCGGGACATATTCGTAAGGGCCGGTCATGCGGACTCCGGTCGGCGCGCCGAACTTGGTTGGTTTGGCGCTGGCGGATGAGAGGACGGAATTGGGCCAATGGAGTTCATTGAACACGGCCAGATAATTCTGTTCGGCTTTATCGTTGGGTGGATTGTCGCTGCCGTATAGCCACGCGATGACAGAAGGATGATTGCGAATCCGCCAAACCTGATCACGGAGCGACTCGGCCGCGATGGCGTAATCGTCCGGCTTCCACTTTTTCCATTGCTCCCAGAAATCGCAACAGCACCAACCGGCGAGCACCATGATGCCCTCGCGATCGCACAATTCGAGAAACCGCCCGCTCTCGGTCTTGCCCTCAAACCGGATGGCGTTGAGATGCATGTCTTTGACGTAGCGGATTTCCTGGATTTCGCGTTCCGCCGACGACCGCAAAAAGACATCCGGCGCCCATCCGCCGCCGCGAACGAGAATCGGCTTGCCATTGATTTTGAAGACGCGATAGCCCTTGTCGTTGAGTTCCGAAGTCGCCTCGCGAATGCCAAAGCGGAGTGAGGTCTTGTCGGAAACGGTTCCGTCAACCTTTGCTGACAAATATAAATCGCACAGGTTTTGCGGCCCGACCTCTGAGGGCCACCAAAGTCGAGGTTGATCGATTGTCACGGGGGCGAATTCAACGCGTCTGTCCTCGTGAGCTGCCAATTCGACAGTTTGTTCAACACGGAACTGGCCCACGTTTCCCTGAATTACGGATTTAACAGCGTTGTCGCTGGCATTGTGAATATCGGCGGAGATGAGCAGATGCGCCTTGTCGAGCGATGGCATGTCCACCTTCGTAATGACTTGCGGATGACGCAATGCGACGGGGCCGGTGGTTGTCACATAAACATCCCGCCAGAGGCCCATGTCCTTGTCGGGAGGCGCCGGGTTCCAATCAACCCAGGTGAGGGCGAGGTTGTTTGGCTCTGGGGCGAAAACTTCGACCGCCAGGACGTTTGGCTTTCCTGGCACAACGGCGCCGGTGACGTTGAACTCATAGGCCCGGTAGGCGCCGGCCACCTGCTTGTCGTCAGCGATGAGTTTGCCGTTGAGCCATATATTGGCGCGGTAGTTAATGCCCTCGAAATTCAGCCATACCTGGCCGCCCTGAGGCGGAGTGACGCTGAATTCCGTGCGGTACCACCAGGGAACCTTGAAGGGGTTTTTGTCGGACATCGCGCGGCTCGAGAAATTGACGCCAATGGGGTAATCCATTCCTGGCAGTGACCGCATGTTCGTGCCGAAAATAGGATCGGGATAGACTCCGTCCTGAACCAGGCACCCTACGACAGTTGATGGAACTGAGGCGGCAAGCCAACTCGCCGGATTGAAGTCGGTCGTTGAGATGGCTGCGCCCTGCACATCCAATTTGGCGGACGATTGCAGGGACCAGGCGTTGGTGAGGGGGATTGTTTCGGCGCCAGCCGCGAGGGCGGCAAGCGCCCAAATCAGAAGAACGAATTTTTTCATAGCGACACTCTTTGGAGTGCGGCGACATGTCGCCGCTGGTAAAGCGCGGACGTGTCCGCGCACCCCAGATTATTCGGGGAATTCCGCGTTGGAATAGACTTCCTTGACGTCGTCGTGGCCTTCCAGGATTTCGATCAACCCGCTGATTTCCGTGACCGCTTTTGCGTCCTGCAACGGCGCGGTGATGACCGGCAGCCACGTGACTTCCGCGCCCGCCGCTTTGATGCCCCTGGCTTCAATTGCCTTATGCACGGCTTCGAAGCGCGCGGGGTCTGTCAATACTTCGTAGCCTTCCGGATCGGTCTTGAAATCCTCCGCGCCCGCTTCCAGGGCGATCTCCATGAGGGCGTCCTCGACGGCGTTTTCGCGCGAGACAATTACTTGGCCTTTTCGCTGGAAAAGCCGGCTGACCGAACCGGCTGTGGCGATGGCGCCGCCGTTTTTGGTCAGCAAACTGCGAATTTCGGCGGCGGTGCGGTTTCGGTTATCGGTGCTTAATTCGATCAGAATCGCGACGCCATGCGGGCCGAACGCCTCGTAAGTCAGGTCTTCATATTGGATCAGTTCGCCGGTGCCAGTGCCGCGTTTGATGGCGCGGTCGATATTATCGTTGGGCATGTTGGCGGCGCGGCACTTGAGGAGCACCATCCGAAGACGCGGGTTCATACCCGGGTCGCCGCCGGCAATTCTTGAGGCGATGGCGATTTCCTTGCCCAATTTAGCGAAAATCTGCGCGCGTTTCGCGTCAATCCCGCCCTTAAAATGCTTGACCTTGGCCCATCTGCTATGTCCTGCCATAATACTTAATAGGTGAGGTGATCAGGCGGCCGGTTCAACTTGAACGGCGGTGCCGTAACACAAGACTTCGGTGATTCCCGGCGCGAGTTCCGTGGCGTCATAACGGACGCCGATGACGGCATTGGCGCTGAGTTGGTTGGCGTGCGTGATCATGTCGCGGAAGGCGTCGTCGCGCGCGCGTTCGCAAAGTTCGGTATAGATGGTGATGTTGCCGCCGAACAAGCTCTGGATGCTGGCACCAACATTTCCCACCACTGAACGGGAGCGGACGACAATGCCGCGAACCACACCAAAAGTCTTAGTGACACGATATCCGGGCACGTCGAAGGTCGTCGTTGTGAATGGATGTGTAGTGTTCATTTATCGGCTGATTGAACACCAATGTTGCCGGTCGCACAAGCCTCTCAGTGGGGCGGATTGTCCGCGGCCGGGGACCAAGCGACAAGAGTGATTTTGTGTTTTTTGGTCAGCGTTTCAACCTGGTCGGGTTCGAGCAGCAACGTGCGGCCCGCTTCGAAAACAAACGTCGAAACGCGGGCGGCGGCGCAGGTTTCAATTGTTTGCGCGCCGATGCAGGGAATGTCGAAACGCAAGTCATGTTTTTGCTTGGCGACTTTGACCGCCACCGCTCCGCTTCCGCGCGAAAGTTCACCGCCCCGCCGGAGGCATTGATCGGTGCCCTCGAAACCCTCAACAGCCAGAACGGTGCCTTCCTTGACGACGACCATCTGGCCGATTTCCAGGCGGGAGATTTCCTTGGCGATCCGAAAACCGAATGCGATGTCCTCCTTTTGCGCGGCGGACAGTTTGGGGCCGAGAGAGAAACCGGCGGCGGGCATGAGCGGGGCGAGCCAATAGGTGGGTTCAATGAGTGTGATGCCGTCCTTTTTCAATTCATCTGCCAGCGCGCCAAAGATCGAATGGGCGTTTCTTTCCTTTAATTTCATCAGCATCGCCACCGCGCGCAAATCCGGCCGGACATCGAACAAGTTCCTTGGAGCGATTTGCCCGAGCATGACGCAATGAGCGACGCCACGCTCTTTGAGCGCTGCGATCAATTTGGACAATTGGCCGACTTTGAGCCAGACCGTTTCGTCCACCAATTGCGCCAAGGCCGGGTTGGTTTCATTTTCGAAGGCGATTGCGATGAGGCGCTTGACACCGTGAGCCCGCGCCTGCTGCGCGAACGCCAGAGGCAGGGAGCGATTGCCGGCGATGATGCCGATGGTGTCAAGTTGGTGCATTAATATCTTGAAGGGGGTCAATCGGCCATTTCAGACTTCCTTGGACTTAGCTTTCTGGGCGACCGCGAGTATTCCATCCAATTTGGCGATGACCTCTCGGTCGATTTTCTCCTTGGGCACGAGACGAGCCAGAACGTGGTAGTCAGTTTTCTTTAGCAAATTAGGCAAACCAAGCTTTCGGAAAAAAAGATCGAAGACCGGGTTGAGAAAGTCGTCGCTGGCCTTAACGTCAGCAGACCATGGATCTGGCCGACCCAACGTTTGGAGTGCGACGGCCACTTCCTGAATGCACTGTCGCATGGTCTGCTCGCGGATCTGGCGCTCGGATTCAGCGCGACCAAACAAGTCGTCGGCTTGATCATGGCGGGCGTAAGCTAGAAGGACTGATTCCATACACAAATAATTCTCGATTTCGCGCTTCTGCCACATGGTTTCGGTCAGCGGTGTGCCGTTGGCGAGTGGCTTGTCAATACGATCGAACAAGGCAAACCCCACCAAATCAGGCTTTGCTTCCTGAATTCCAAAGAAGTGTTCGCGAGCGCGGTTTGGGAGATTGGTAGTGAGATAGTGGACGAATGGCCGCGCCAACTCCTTGGCGGCCCCATGTCCGAGGATATCCGCAAACGCCTGAAGAATTGCAAGGTCGGTTGATCCCTCGAGATAGAGTGCCCAGCCCTTGAGTTCGGCCTGATAATACTGGTCAAAGCCAATGTCGGTGAGCGCCTTGATGACTTGCTGGCCTCTGTCGTCGATGCGATGGGGAGGGCCAACAAAAGCAATGACTACGTCGCGATTGGCGGCTTCATTGAGAACTATTTCGGAATGGCTGGCCGCGATTATCTGAGACCCTTGGCGAGCGGCCACGCCGGTCAACAATTGGTAAATCTGGCGTTGGCGAAGCACTTCAAGATGCGCGTCGGGTTCGTCGAGCAACAGGACCGTCTTCGGATTCGCGTAAAGATGAGCGAGCAGTAGGAGTGTCTGTTGCAGGCCCCGACCAGCACATGAAAGGTCCAATAGGCACCCTTCCTGGTCATGGTAGCGCATGGTTATTTCCCCGCGTTCTTTGATAAACTCCGGCGGTTGGAGTTGAGCCCCAAAGAGGGATTTGATGCAATGAGAAACTTCCTGCCATCCCATCTTAGGCTCCGGTTGTTCGTGGAGTTGGTGGCAAAGATTGCGAAGCACTTGCGCGGTTTGGCCTTCGCCGAGCAGGACGTTGATTCGTCCCGCTTCCCACTTCGGTTCGGTCGCTGCTAAGCCGGACATGGGAGGCAGGAAGGCAATCAAAGTTTCGGCCGCTTCGGGCGGAACGGGCATTCGCTGCAGTTCCTTCGCGCTGTTCAGGCGCAGCGGTCGGCAATAGAACGATTCATCATTGGCGTAATCGAACTCCAGTCCACAGCCCCATGACTTGCCGTCTTTAACGCCGTCCACAATTATGTCGATGCGGACGTTTTGTGTGTCCGGTTTGCCGTTCGCTTTCTTGATATCACGGACATGGAGGTTTCGCCAGAGAAGATTTGCGCTCGGCACTGGAATGGCTACCAAATCGCGACGATTGATGGTGACGCCAGGACGTTTTGCGGGAACGGCTCTACCTTTGTATTCTTCGTTCCATCTCCGGAGGCCGACATCCCAAAGGGCGAGAGCCTGCAATGCTGTGGTCTTGCCGGAGTTGTTCTGACCAATGAAAACAACTGCCTGTCCCAATTCGATGTCTGCATCGGGAAACCGTTTAAAGTTCCGTATCCGCAGTCGAGTCAACATAGATCTGAGTTTATACAGTTTTGTATTCTTGGGAAACGTTTATTGGCGAAGGAGTATGGAGTTTGGCGTTACTGTGCGGCTGCGAAAGTCCTGGAGGAGTTTTGAGACACCGATGACGATGAAAACGGTGTCTGTCGCCAGAGTGGGAACACAGAAGGCGACTGCGGGAAGAACCAGCACGTAGAGGATGGTCAAGCCCGTCGCTGTGCCGGGTTTTTTCAGCGACAGGGCGAGCCACATGCCGAACCAGCCGACGGCGAAAAAGTCCGCAATGGAATTGGCGATCTGTTTGAGCATCAGGAAGGGCACATACCATCCCATGAAAGAGACGGGGGAGGGCATCGCGGCGGCGCCAGACTTAACGGCGGCGCCGTTGACGACAACGACGGAGGACGAAACACTTCCGGGGAAGATGGATGAGCCTAGAAAGCAGAGGCAGGCCAGTTGGGACAGAATCAAAATGATAACGGGCCACAGGAAAATTCGGCGCAACGCCATCCATTGGCCGGAAATGATTGACGACGTTGTCAGGGGCGTGCAGCAGAGCGCCTCCAGCGCTCCGGTGCGGTGCGCTTCGCTGAAGAATCTGCAGGCTTGAATCGCAAAAAAAACTTTTAGCAGAAAATAGAACGGCCACGCGACGTAGGTGACAAATGCGAGCCCAAACGAAGATCCCAAACTTGAAGTCAATAATAATGCGGCGCCGCCCAGGATGGCGAGACTCCAGGCGACCCATCGCAAACGACGGGAATCGTCCAAAAGCCAAAGGACTGGGTTGATGTCGAGGAATTCGGAGCGGCGTTCGGATTGTCCGGTCAGGGCTTTGCGTGAAAAAATTTGCCGCCAACTTGTGTTGCTCTCGTCTTTTTCCCTGAAAAATGACAGCCGCCAGCTTGCGAGTCCGAGAAAGGCCCAGGCGAGGGCATGGGACAGCGCCAGCATTTCCCAGAATTTCCCGGCCAGGCGGAAATAATTGGCAGAGGAGGCAAGTCGGAATGATGTGAGGGGACTTATTGCACCCACGTAGAACAGCGCGGAGCCGAGTTTTCCGGCAACCGACGAGAGGGCGGACGCGGTTTCGCCCAGCGCCAGCAATCCGATCAGCAGGCAAACGGCGGCCGCCATCGCGCGATAGGATGACTTGCAGAACGACGACATCCACATTGCCGACGCGATGGAAAAGAACAGAGTATTGACAAGCGACAGGCAGGTGCGCCAGAATTCGCCGCCAGTCACGCCGCCCGCCAGAAGGGAAACCGCCAGCACCGGGAAGACCGCCAGCATGCCGTAAAAGGAATTCAGCGAAACCGCGGCGAATTTTCCCAGTACGACGTCGTAACCTTTCAAATCAGTCAGGAAGAGAAAACCGAGCGTTCCTTCGCGGCGCTCTTCGCTCAGGCAATCCGACGCCAGAAGGACGCCTGCCAGCAGCGCGATGATCGCGGTGTACCCGGAAACAACGGTGAATACCATGCCACCCTTGCCGGCCATCGCCCCTATGAGGTCGAAGAGCAACAAAAGAAAACCCCCGATGACCATGCCCAGGAGTGCGATGACGGAGCGCCCAATAAACGTCGTGTTTTTCCGTGACGCAACGCGCAATTCCCTTGCGACGATCGGCAGGAATATCATTTGACCTCGGCGAGCACGGGCGCGAGGTCTTCATCGTCGTCAGAAAAACGTTTCCGTTCGTAGCCCTCTGCGACAATGAGCCTGAAGGAGGCCAGTAATTTTGAATTGGCCTCCAGAGCGAAGAAAAAATTCACTCCGACTCCGAGTATTCCCGGAAAGATCAGCAAACCGGTCCATTCCATCGGTCCGGGAGGCCCGGAAAGAGCGTCGAGAAAGAGGATGACAAGGAATAGCGCGTAGGGAGCCGCCAGGATGCGGAGCATCGCCCAAACAACGGCGCGATTGGATTTACGGTTGATGAGGCCCTGCCAAATGGCAACCCAGCTCAAAGCGGACAATTCCATTACAAGCGATCCGCCGGCAATCAAGTGCAACCAGACCAGTTCGGTGGCTTTTGCGCCGGAACTTTGCCGAAGCTCCGCTGCCAGCGAGAGGCCGTTGGCTACGAGGATCATGACCACAGGAGCGGCGAATTGTCGCCACAACGACGCCCGCTGTCCTCCGACGATCTGCTCCGCGCTCAGGGGCGTCGTCAGGAGCAGTTCCAGCGCTCCTTGCCGACGGTCCTCTGCAATGGTCCAACTGGCTTCGGCCGCCAGCCAGATTTTGAGAACCGTTCCTGTCAAGATGAGCATAGCCACGTCGTGAATGGGATTGAACCGAAAACGGTCCAGCCACACCCAAAACGCCGTTGCCGCACACAAAGCGGCCCAAACCAGAGTCCGCTTGAATTCGGGCTGCGACGCGCGCCACAAGAATGGATTTTCCTCCAGCAATTTCCACCGAGACCGGGCGCGCCGGATAAAATCTCCGGCCTTTTGCCGCGTCACGATTTTGCCGGTGTTCGCATCCTGCCATGAGCGCGGCACCGTCCAACATGCGAAGACCAGGAACATCCACGAGTAGAATTGAGTGACGATTGCGTTGATCCAAAAACCAGAGCGGGGCAGCCCACCGTAGGACGCGCCGAGCGCCAGGAAACATCCCCAGGCGGGACTGGCGACCAATGCCGCGCGAAGAGTGGGATGGAGGATGCCCGTGAATTGGGCGGCCAGCGGCCAAGCGACGACTAGAATTGTGGAGAACACGCCGGCGAGGGCCATTGAATTGTTCGCGTGGCGGCAAAGCGCGGAAGCCGCCAAAGCAAGGCTGGAAAAGAAGAACAGGAGATTGATCGCAACAAGGCTGCCTCGAAAAACCTCCCCCTTGGTCACCGCTCCCAGAAGCAGCGCGACCGCGAGCACGGGCATGACCGCCATCATCGTGAACAGCATGTTAAGCGTCGTGGCGGCGATCTTTCCGGCGACAATGTCGTACCCGGTCAAATCCGTTAAAAAGAGCAAACCGAGAGTGCTTTCCCTACGCTCCCTGCTCAAGCAATCACTTGTGACCTGAATTCCACCGATCGCTGCATAGACAAATATGAGGGACGCGAGGCCGCGGAACAAAATTGCGCCGTTGGGCGCCCCGATATTGCTGAAAACAACCAACATCCATGCGGTCAGGACGGCACCGCCGGCTCCTGCAACCATACGCCCCCAATAAGTGACAGGCCGTCGCGATGCGACGCGCAATTCCCTTTCGACTATTGGAAGAAAAATCATGAGACCTCCGCGAGCGTGGCGATGGGTGCCGGAGCGAGTTCCACCGGGCATCCGCGCACGAGGCCCTCGGACGTGATTTTGCGGAATCGCACGAGCAGTTTCTCCCTTGAAAGAACCGCGAAGACATCCGTGAACACCCCCAACAGGCACCAGAATAGCAGGAGCGCCACCCATTCCAGCTTGGTTTTCGTTGCAACCAAAAAGACCAACAGGAAGAAAAGCAACCCCGGCATTACCACGATACGAAGCATCGCGAGAATGGCGGAGCGATTCGGTTTGCGAGCGACAAACCCGTGCCACATGCCAACCCAACTCAACGCAATACAGTCCAGCACCAAAAACACCCCCAGGATCACATGCAGCCAAAATATTGCAATGCGATCATCTCTGTCCAAAGTTGCCATAGGCCGCAACTCGATCAACAGGCAAAATACGTTTGCCAGCAGCAAAATGCCGACCGGGAGCGCGAATTGACGCCAGAGCGCCCGCAATTGCCCGCGCACGATCTCAACGGGATGCAATCCCGCGCAGAGTAGCAGTTCCAGCGCTCCGCTCCGGCGATCTTCACCCAGGGCGCGCCCGGATTCCCCCGCCAGCCATGCTTTTAGCATCAGTCCTCCGCACACCAGAAACGAAAGATCGAGCGCAGGTTCAAAGCCATTTCTAGCCCAAGTGCCGCGGGTGTACCCCGTAGCCCAAAGCCACAGCAAGGCCAATACAGCCAGCATCAGCCAAACAGCCGCACGCTTGAATTCCGGCCGTGATGCGCGCCACAGGAACGGTTCGAGTTCGAGTAGTTTCGTCCGTCGTTTAGAATTGTTAAATGACGCGCGGCGCCAGCGCCGCAACCAGGATTTTTCGACGGCGACATCCTGCCACGATCGAGGAGCGATCCAGCAAGCCAATCCGAGAAAAACCCATGAATAGAATAATGTCACGGCGGCATTGATCCAGAAGTCAGCCGGGGGATTACGCTTGTACACCTCGTCGAAAGCCATCACGCAGCCGTAGGCCGGGCTGGAGAGATTGGCGAGGCGCGGATTTGGATCGGGATGGCGTTTGAGCTGAGTCTCCGCAGGCCAGGCAAAGAGAATGGCCAACGCCACACACAACGAAAGCCCGTGTGCGCGGCTCTCCCGGCGACAGACGGCGGACGCCCAAATGCCGATGGACAATGAGAAAAACAAAAGATTTACCAGAGCTACCACGACCCGAAGCATTTCGCGGTTGCTGACCCCGCCCATGAGCAATGGGATTGCCAGCACCGGCACCACTGCGAGCATGCCGTAGAACGAATTGAGCGACGTGGCGGTTAGTTTGCCCAGCACCACGTCGTAACCCTTTAAATCGGTGAGAAAGAGCAGGCCGAGAGTGCCTTCCCTTTTTTCCTCGCTCATGCAATCGGCGGTGATCTGTGTTCCAAAGAGTCCGGCATAGATAAACAGGAACACTGCCAGGATCTTGAACAGATTAGCGCCGGCCTCCTGGGCGGAAACAGTATCAACCATCATAATCCACGCCGTCGTGCCCAAACCGATTGAAGCGGCGGCTACGCGGGTGAGGTGGGAGGCGCGCCGACGCGCCGCCACCCGCAATTCCCGCTCCACGACTGGCAGAAAGGTCATGCAGGGGGGATTGTTTCGTTTTTGACGCGTCGTGCCAAGCCAGAAAGGGTGGGGGAATTAAGCCATCCAGTTGAACAGGAGGGATCAGGCAACAGAGAGGGGGAAAAACGAAATCCGCTGCTTTAGCCGTTAACCTAACTTCCCCCAGAAATTGACGAAAACATCAATTTCTGGGGGGAAGTTAGGCTAGGGGCCAAACGTAATGCGATCCGCGTATTTCATTAAATCAGTGCAGAGCCTGCGTTGTCGCTGCTCAGAAATGGTATTGACCCTCGCGGCAAGTTCTGCTCCAGATAACAGAGAGCGGAAAAGAGTCCTGCTGTTGTCTTTATGACGGCGCGGCGTATTCGGTCGTGTGGTCCACCAAATGGCGGACGGAGGTAAGACGATGGCAACCGCAAAACAGGCCAACTACGCGAAATGCTTGTCTCTAAACCTTTTGGATCAATCGTTGATCCAATGGGGATTGCCAGGCTCTCTTGGAAAAGAATGCTCGGTGCCGATGCTGATGTCGGTTACCTTGCCCTTTGCGGTCCAATCCAGTCCCCAGTCGTTAGTTCCAGTTTGGATGTATTGAACGAGGTAGAATTCCAATGGAATGTTCCAGCTCAAGACGTTAGTCGATTGATGAACTTGATACTGGAGAATCGGCTGGTTGTTTGTGGTAAGGAGCGTCAAGTTCTTCGGAACGCCCAAGCTGTCAGCGAAGACCGTCGTCTTGTCCGTCCAATCGGAGCGAGCCAGGAATGACTCCTTCCACATGTCGTCTGGCGGATAAATCTTGCGGCCTTCGCGCTTGAGACATGGGCCTGAACAGACAGCGAGCCAGCAAATTCTCCCATAGGTATTAAGCGCCATGCGGTCTGCCACGCGGATGGGTCGCCCTGGGTTGCCGTCGATGGATTTGGAAGCCCAAGCAGTTGGCTCGGCAGGCACTCCCCCATAAAACCTGACAGCCTGCTCAAAAATGTTGGCGCCGTTGAACCAATATGAATTTTTCACATCCGCGTTGCCGCATTCCACAAGCCACTTGTTCGTGCCTATCACACAGTGGAAAATAGCGTTAGTGCTGAAGATGCTTCGATCCGATTTCGGGTTACTCAAATGGTCATTAAAGAGCATCCAATTCCATTGGTCGCACTGAAGTTCGACGGTGAGGTCTATGTAATGTTCCGCGTTGGAAAGAAGGGGCATTAGCAGGCAGAGCGGCAGCAACAATCTTCGCAAGAAATAATTTGGCCTTGCTTTCATCCTTTCGAGATCATACGGGCATCTTGGTGGCTAAGTCAAATTGGGATAAAGCCAATTTCTGAGCTACCGCCTCACATCCCAGAGCGGCAAAGGGCCGCACTCCAAGACGCTGCGCGAATTCTTCAGGACGTTATGATTCGCGCCAGCGTTATGCGCGAAATTGTGGTGCGTGCTATAGCCTGGACCAGGCGCGGGAATCGTGGGAGAAGGAAAAGAGCTTTGGGTGAAGGATCTCCGCGAGGATTTCGATGGATTCCACGACGCGCGGGCCGGGACGGTTGAAGTAATGGTTTCCATCGGTGATATAAACATGGCTCGTCTTGACAGCTCGAATGCCGCGCCAGCCGGGACGATCTGTCAAAAATTTGGATTCGCGGCGGGTGCGATCCAGGTCGAAACCGCATGGCATAAGCACAATGACATCGGCGTCCGCCCGGACGAATTTTTCCCAATCCAGCCACGCTGAGTGTTCGCCCGAAACGCCAAGGACGTCGCGTCCGCCCGCCAAATCCACCATCTCCGGAACCCAATTTCCGGCAGACATTAAAGGATCGATCCACTCAATGCACGCGACAGTGGGCCGTTTCTTGATCATGCAGGTTTTCAGGATGACATCGACGACGCGGTTCTTTAATTGCGAAATCCACTCGCGGCCCTTATCGCCGACGCCGGCCGCATCGGCGATGTCTTGGATGCTTTTCCAGACATCGATCATGCGACGCGGGGAGAGGGAGAGGATTTCAGGAGCGTTGGGCAGCGCCTTCCGCAAATCGGCCGTGCTGACCGCGCAAACTTCGCATTGGTCCTGGGTGAGTATCAGGTCGGGGCGCAATTTCTCGATGAGCGGGGCGTTGACTTCGTATATGGACAGGGCGCGTTGCAGCAGCGATTTAATGTTGTGGTCTATTTCGGCGCTGGAGGCGTTGGAATCAATCCGCGCCGACGTACAAACAGGGATCGACTGGATTTCTGGAGGGAAATCGCATTCGTGCGAACGGCCGACCAATTGGCCGGCGCAACCGAGTCCGCACACGATCTCGGTGCAACTGGGCAGCAGCGATACGATCCTTTTGTTGCTCATCCAAAACAGCGTACTTCTCACGCGTGCGGGGCGCAATGCCTCGGTCCGTGCGGAGAGCGGTTTAATCAATAGTAGAACCGCTCATCGGTGGGACGCCGACGAGGGCGATTGAGACGGTCGCGCTCCCTTGGTTCTAATGGCCGGCCATCGCTCCGGCGCCTTTGACGCCGTGGGGCAGCGCGGAGTTTTCCGCGCCGGCGGATTGCTCTTCGGGAATGCGCATCCAATAGAAGGACCGGTAAACGAAGACCAATGCGACGATGAAAAACGTCACGCCGATGCCCGTCTTGATGGTCTGATTGGTCATTGTGACGGCGATCTCAGTGGCCAGCAATCCGAAGAGAGTTGTGAATTTGATGACCGGATTCAATGAAACGGAGGAAGTGTCTTTGAAGGGGTCCCCGACAGTGTCGCCGACAACGGTTGCGGCGTGGAGCGGCGTACCTTTTTGGCGCATGTCCACTTCGACGATTTTTTTGGCGTTATCCCACGCCCCGCCGGCATTCGCCATAAAGATCGCCTGGAACAGGCCGAAAAATGCGATGGCGATGAGGTAACCGATAAAGAAAAACGGATCAAAGAAGGAGAGCGCCAGCGAGAAACAGAAGATGACAATGAAGATATTGATCATGCCCTTTTGCGCATAGACGGTGCAAATTTTGACAACCTCCTTACTGTCGGCGATTGACGCCGTGCCGCTGTCCAATTTGATGTGGTCCTTAATATAAACGACAGCCCGGTACGCGCCAGTTACGACGGCCTGGCAAGAAGCGCCGGTGAACCAGTAAATGACCGAGCCGCCCATCAACAGGCCCAGTAATATGGCTGGTTGCACCAGGCTGAGATGTACCTCCACCGGCTGGTATTGGGGGAACGTATTCAACAGCATGATGATGCCAAAGACCATCGTTGTGGCACCCACCACGGCCGTTCCGATCAGGACGGGTTTAGCGGTGGCTTTGAAGGTGTTTCCCGCGCCGTCGCCTTTTTCGAGTTGGTACTTGGCTCCCTCGAAATCCGGTTCGAAACCGAAGTTGCGCTTAATTTCGGCCTTAATGTTTGGGATTCCTTCGATCTGGCTCAATTCATAGACCGATTGGGCGTTGTCGGTAACCGGGCCGAAGCTGTCCACCGCGATCGTTACGGGTCCCATTCCCAGGAAGCCGAAGGCGACCAGGCCGAACGCGAAGATCGGCCCCTCGAAGCCCGTCATCAATGTGACTAGCGAAGGGTTGAGGGACACCTTGTAGCCGATGAACATCAAAGTCAGGATAACCAACCCCTCCCAAAAGGCGGAGAAGTTGCCGGCAACAAAGCCGGAGAGGATGTTGAGCGAAGCGCCGCCGTGCTTGGAGGCGTTGGTGACTTCGCGAACGTGACGGGAATTGGTGCTTGTAAAAATCTTGGTAAACTCAGGAATTAGAGCGCCGGCAAGTGTGCCGCAACTGATGATGATCGAGAGCACCCACCAGAGGTCCGGCGAATTTGGAGCCTCCGGCAAGTCCTTGAGCAAAGTGGCGCTGGCGATGAAAGTCACTGCAATGGAGATCAACGAAGTGATCCAGACAAGGCTCGTTAGCGGGGCTTCCAGGTCAAAATCCTTTTCGTTGCCGTATTTGGCCTTGCTGACCGCGTCATTGATGAAATAGGACACCAGCGATGTGATGATCATCAAAATGCGCATCGCAAAGAGCCAGACGATCAATTTGGCGCCCATTGCCGGGCTGTCCTTGAGGGCCAGCGCAATAAACGCGATCAAGGCCACTCCGGTAACCCCGTAAGTCTCAAATCCATCGGCCGTTGGCCCGACGCTGTCGCCGGCGTTGTCTCCTGTGCAGTCGGCGATGACACCGGGGTTTTTAGGATCATCCTCAGGCAGTTTGAAGATGATTTTCATCAAGTCAGCGCCAATGTCCGCAATCTTGGTAAAGATGCCGCCGCAAATTCGCAAGGCGCTGGCGCCAAGGGATTCGCCGATGGCAAAGCCGATGAAACAGGAGCCGGCCAGCTCTTTCGGAATTGCTGTCAATATGATGATCATGAAAAACAACTCGACGCTGACGAGCAGCAGACCGACGCTCATGCCGGATTTCAGCGGGATCAGGAGAGTCGCCAGCGCGTTGCCGCGCAACGCGGAAAAGGCGGCGCGCGAATTGGCAACGGTGTTGATGCGGATGCCGAACCAGGCGACGCCGTAGGAACCGAGGATGCCCAGAATGGAGGAGAGCAGGATGATCAGCAGCGAAACCGCGCTTTTTCCTTCCAATACGCCGAAGTAATATCCCATGCACAGCGCGATTAATATCCACAGAACCGCGAGGAATTTGCCTTGTTGTGCCAGATAGGTCTTGCACGTTTCCCAGATCGTGTTGGAGACGTTGCCCATCGACACGTGCACCGGCAAGTTCCTGGTTTGGACGTATTGAACCAGGCCAAACGCCGCGCCCAGCACGCAGACGATCAAGCCCGCAACGAGAATGCTCATTCCCGCGACATGAACACCAAAGGGCGCGAATTGCACCGGGTGGAGATCGGGAATGGGAATGTCGGATTCTCCGGCAAACAAATTGGGGCTTATGCCGAACGCGACAGCCAAGGCCGCCGCCCAAAGAGGTGATTTGGAATTTCGCATACTTGGATACGGACTATTGATATTAGTCGTTTGTCTTGCCAACTCAGTTTTGCCAATAGCGCACGTGATGTCGCGCCTGGCCTTTGAGAGAATGCACGAGGTTAGCGGACATTATCTCTTGGCGTCAAGTTGATTCACGATGGTTTGCAATTCCTCGAGCTTTTTTTCCAGGTTTTGAATCTCCCGGTCCTTCTCGTCAAGTTTCTGGTTTAATCCCTGAATGGCCGCCAAGGCGACGCCTCCCTCATCCACCACAGAAATGTGCTTGTCGTCGGCGCTCAATTTGAAGGCAGCTTGAAAGTCCTGCGCCATCGGGCCGATGTGATGGACGTCCTTGGTGTCGCTCTTGTAGTTCCATTGCGTGACCGGCAGTGAGGCGACCCGGTCCAAGACGTCGCGCGGGCTGACAGGAACGAAATTCTCCTTCGCGTTGCGGTCGCTGGTCAACGCCATGCCGTTGGCATAGACCGTTCCCGCGAGATAGGTCGCCGTTTGCGTTCCTGGAGTACCGATTCGAACGATGCCGCTATCGCCGGCGTTTCCGGAGTTACCGATGTCAATATTGTCGCTCCCCGTTGAGATGTCGTAGCCAGCCTGGAAACCGATGATGATGTTGCCGGAGCCGCTGGTGAGGTTGCCGCCGGCCTCCTCACCCAGAGCGACGTTTTCATCGCCTTTTTCGAGACTTTGAAGCGCGCTGGCGCCGTCAGCCGTGTTGTTGTCGCCGCTGGAGAGTGAAATGAGCGCGTAAGCGCCCGTGGCCGTTTCGTCGGAGCCGCCGGTGTTGTCAGCCAGGGCGGCATAGCCATTTGCGGTGTTTTCGCCACCGTCCACGTTTGCGGACTGCGCGGCCACGCCAGTGGCGGTGTTGTTATTTCCCGTCTTGTTCGCGATGAGAGCATAGGCGCCGTCGGCCGTGTTGTCGTAACCGGTGGAATTGGAGTAAAGGGCTTGGTACCCGTTGGCCGTGTTGGTGGAACCGGAATTGGAGTAAAGGGCGGCAAGGCCGGTGCCTGTATTTTCGATGCCCGCCTGGTTGTAGTAAAGCGCGTCTTTGCCGCAGGCCGTGTTGTTGTTGCCGGTTGTGTTGTAATTAAGCGCGCCTGCGCCTATGGCCGTGTTGGTGGAGCCCGATAGGTTGTGAAGGAGCGACCCAAAGCCCACAGCCGTATTCTGGATGCCGGATTCACTGTCAAACAGCGCTCCGGCGCCAACCGCTGTGTCGCCTGTTCCGCTGGTGTTTGAGAAAAGCGCGGCCCAGCCAACGGCTGTATTGGTAGATCCGTCATCGTTTGAGTAAAGCGCTTTAACGCCGAGGGCCGTATTATAGAAGCCAGTGTCGTTCAACGCCAGCGCGCCCTCGCCAAAGGCAGAGTCTTGATAGCCGGTTGTGTTCTGAAAAAGGGCCCCCGCGCCAACGGCCGTATTATTCGTGCCGCCATCGTTGCTGAAGAGCGCTTCTTCGCCGATGGCTGTGTTGTAGGTGTCAGCAGTGGCGTTGTAAAGGGCTTGGTAGCCGATCGCCGTGTTATTGGAGCCGGATGTGTTTTGCGCCAGCGCCTCGAAGCCGGTGGCCGTGTTTTTTGTGCCGTTGAGGTTGTCGTAGAGGGTCGCATAACCAACGGCCGTGTCGCCGGTGCCGGTGGTATTATTGGCGAGCGATTCGAAACCCACGGCTGTATTGCTTGAAGCGACCTGGCTGGTGAACAAGGCGTAGCGTCCAATGGCTGTATTGAAGGATCCGGTTTGGTTATTGTAGAGAGCCTTGAAGCCGACGGCGGTGTTGGCAATGCCGCTCGTAGTCGCGGCGAGCGCGTAGGAGCCTGTGGCGGTGTTGTTAGTCCCGGTGATTGCCGGGCCGCCGGCGTCGGCGCCGGTGAGGAAATTGCCGAAGTCATCGCCATATAAAAGAATCCCACCGCCGGAATAAATAATGTCCGGACTGGCGGCCACTGAGGGGAAAACTAATGAGCCGCCAAGGGTGACGGTACCTGCCGAAAAGTTCCCGCTGGTGTCGCGTTTGACTATTGTGCTGGGGGTATTGGCGCTTGTGGCGGTGTCACCGAGCGTCACCACGCCGTTCACGGTCGTGGCGGTGATATCGGAATTGCCTGCCACAGAAGCGACTCCGGAGCTGGGGCCTGTGGAGTCGATCTCTATCGAACTACCCAAAGCCACAGTGCCACCGCCACTCAGGCCCTCGCCCACGGTAATGGTGATGGAATTATTGGACAACTGATTGTTGGCCACAGAGCCGGTCAACTGCGCGACGCTCACCTTGCCCAGGAGATTGCTGGAAGTGTTGGCGAAAATCGCGTACGGCGTTGGGGTCAATTCCTGACGAGGACTGAGCGTGGTGAAACTGCTGGCGCCGTTGGTTTCGACGGTGATTTGCAGCCAGTTGGTCTGGCCCGCAAAAGCCCCTGGACCAAAATCAATCAATACCGTGAACAGGCCGTTGGCCACGGCGACCATGTTGACGGTGACGGGATCTGCGATGGCCGAACCGGTGGTGCTGTTGGTGAAGAGCGTAAACGTAAAGTTGTAGATGCCGTTTGCCGGACTTCCGTTGTTCTGAAGCTGGCCGTCGTAAGTAAATGCGGCGCCCTGGGCCAACAGGGTAGATACCGGCGCGTTAACGGCAGCCAGCAATGCAACTGCGAAAAAAAGACGATTGAGCTTGGTCTTCATAAGAGGATTAAGTTTCAGTCAGGCATCGCTTGGGGGATGCGGTTGACTTACAGAGGCGTTTTTACGCCGCGGCGGTCGGAAATACAACTCGAATTCGTGGCTGACGACGGCTAACGCTTTGCCATTTTGTTGCGGGCGGCCTGGAGGATTTGGCGCTCGCGATCAGTCAGGCTTTGAATGCCGTGGGCGGAAATTTTTTCGAGGATGGGATCGACTTCCCTGCTGATGAACTCGCCGGGCGGCAGTTCCTCCTGCTTTTTCCTGGCGGCCCTGGTGCCGCGTTTGGCCGCCGGGGCGGTGGATTCACGCTTAGGCGCGGCGCGGCGGCCCAATGAGCGCAAGAACTGAAACGGCGGGGTTGGCGACATAACCATGCGAATCCATGCTATACCCGTCAACATGCCGCCAAGATGCGCCGCGTGCGCCACGCCGGGCATGAAGCTGAAGTGTGGAATAAACGGCGCAATTACACCGAGGAGCGCAATGGGGCCTTCGATGAGCAACAGAACTTTCGCCGGAAAAGTGACCGGTATCACATACAGCAGCAGTATTGTAATTGGATCGTCTGGGGCGTGCGTGGCGAAAGCGGCGATCAAGCCGAACACACCGGCTGAAGCGCCGAGCACAGGGACGTTAAAAACCGCCGGAAACGCGAAACCAAGCGTCATTTGAAGCAATCCCCCGATGGTGCCGCTGGCAAGGTAGAGCTTCAACATTCCACGACTTCCCAGCATTCCTTCCATGGCCCGTCCAAAAAAGAAGAGGCCGATCATGTTTCCGAGGAGATGAAAGAAACCGCCGTGAAGGAACTGAAACGTGATCAATTGATAAAGATGCCAGTGCTTCAACCCCAAGGTGCTCAACGCCAGCCAGTCCAGCACCCAATATTCCCCCTTCCATCGCTCCAAAAACATCTGAACAATGAAGCACGCCGCCAGTGTGACCAACAATATGGTCGTCATAGACCATCGTGGCCGGTAAGGCGTGCGCATGTACGAGCGATCATCCAACATCGACATGAAACTACTGGCTGCGGACGGATTTTTCAACGCTTTCGCGTTCAAATCGGTTCCAGCGCCTTGGCGCGACCGCGCGGAATTTTTTCCAGATGGTAAATAATGAAGCCGTGCAGAAACAGGCGGAGTTCGGACGTTTGAGCGTCGCTCAGGCGCAATTGAAATACCGCCGGCCAGTCCGCCGCCAGAAATTTTTCCAACAACTGCCGCGCTCCACCGGTCAAATGCGATGTCGCGAAATCCGGTTTGACGCCCAGGAAGTCGAGCAGTTTTATCTCGAATGCGAAAATCGCCTGCGGTTGAGTTGGCTGTTTGGGCAGTTGCGCGAGGAATCCGGTGAATTGGGTGAAGAGTGCCGGAAGGGGGGTGTCCCACTCCGTGGTTTGCTCAATCAAGGCCGCGCAATACGACGCCTGGCGCAGGCAGACCATGTCCCGGCGCAAGGCGCGGTGACTTTCGATGAGGCGGACTTCGCGCAAGGTATGCAGGTCAGACCGGCGCGAACGGGAAAATGCCAAGTCAGCCAAATAAAATAAATCGATCTGGCCGCGGAACGGCGACTTGGGGCGGCGCGCCCCTTTGGCGACGGCGGCCAGCCTGCCGAAATCACGGGTGAGCCAGTGGACAATCAGGCTCGTTTCGGTCAGGGGCCTGACGCGCAGGACCACGCCGGTCGTGCGCTCGACGTTCATTTCAGGACGGGATGGACTTGCTCGCGGTCGAGCGGGGAACTGACTTGGCCCGGATGTTCCGGCAACAACGCGCCGAGGCTGATGATGAATTTAATCCCGTCGGCGACGGACATCTCCAGCTTGACGATTTCGCTCTCCGGGACCATGACCAGGAAGCCGGAAGTGGGATTGGGGGTGGTCGGAATGAATACGCTAATCAATTTTTCCGGGCCGAGGCCCTGTTGCTCCCCGGTAACGAAACCAACGGAGCGGGAGCGGGGATGAGGGAAAGTCACGAGCACGACCTGTTTGAAGGAGGATTTATTGCTGGAAAAGGAGGCGTTGACCTGTTTGACGGTGCTGTAGATCTTGTTCATCAGCGGGACGCGCATGATGGTGTGGTCGAGCCATTCCATGGTTTTGCGCCCGATGTAGTTTCTGCCGTAACGGCCGATCAGGCACACTAGTATGATCGCGATGGCCAGGGCAACCAGGCTCCAATACCAATGAATTGGACCCAGTTCGCCATTCGCAAGGGGCTGATGCGTCCATTTTCCCGGCAAGAAAAAAAGCAGCGTGTCAGTCAGATTGGAGACGTTATGAAAAATCCAGATCAGCACGGCCACGGTGACGACGGACGGCAATACCAGTGCGAGACCGGCAAAAAAGTTGGCGCGCGCCTGTTTGAAAAAATTATTTTCGCTCATGGGAACCAACAGCTTGGTTGTGCCGCTCCAGTTTATTTAATTCGAAGCGCCGGGACAATTCCTTTAAGAGCAAATCTTCGCGGCGCTTCATCGCTCTGCGCGCGCGGGGTTTCGCATCGTCACAACCTTCCAAGTGCAGAATGCCATGAACGAGATAGCGGACGGCTTCGGACTGCCACGAGACTCGAAAACGGCGCGCCTGGGTCAACGCCTCGTCAACGCAAATGAAGATCTCCCCATGCAATGATACGGCGGCGGCGCTTTCGGAGTGGTCAAAGGTGATTACGTCGGTCGAGCCTTGGTGACCCAGAAACGTTTCGTTCAGCACGGTCATTTCACGGGAACCCACGAGATGGACGCCCAGTTCGTAGCTCTCGCGCGCGAGCAATTCTTCCAGCAGCGCGCGGGCGATCTGCCTGAAGAAACGCCGGTCGAAGTCGCGGAGCTTCTGGCGATCCAGGAACCGCAGGATGCTCATTGATGGCGTCCGCGATGTTCCTCGTAGGCGGCGATGATCCGCTGGACCAGGGGATGCCGCACCACGTCGCGCCGGGTAAACTCGATGAGCGCGATGCCGTCAACTCCTCGCAGTGCGCGCTCCGCCTCGAGCAAGCCCGAATGCTTGTGGGCGGGAAGGTCAATCTGGGTGGTGTCTCCGGTAATGACGGCTTTGGAACTCATCCCCAGCCTTGTCAAGAACATGAACATTTGCTCAGCCGTCGAATTTTGCGCTTCGTCGAGCACGATGAACGCGTGGTTGAGTGTGCGTCCGCGCATATACGCCAGGGGGGCAATTTCGATGACGCCGCGTTCCATGTGCTTTTCGACCTCCTCCGCCGGCAGCATGTCGTGCAGGGCGTCGTAAAGGGGCCGCAAGTAGGGAGTGATTTTTTCGTAAAGGTCCCCCGGCAGAAAGCCCAGCGCTTCGCCCGCCTCGACGGCGGGACGTGTCAAAATAATTCTTGAAACCTTTTCCTCCTTCAGCGCGAGCACGGCCATCGCCATTGCAAGATAGGTTTTGCCCGTTCCGGCGGGGCCGATCCCGAATGTCACATCGTGTGCTCGAATGGCATCGACATATTTTTTCTGGCCGACGGTCTTTGGGACCACTGGCGCCTTGCGGGAAGAGGTGACAAGACGTTCGGCGAACAAGGCGCGCAACGCGGCGACGCCTTCGGATTTTACGACATTTAGGGAGTGCGTAAACTCGCGATTGCGCACGACCCCGCCGTTCTTGATGAGGCCCTCCAGCGACTGGAACAGGGCCTTGGCCTGCTCCAAGCCTTCCTCGGGACCTTCCAGTTTAATCCAGTTTTCGCGGGTGACAGCCTTGACATCCAATTCATCGTGGACGGCCTGGAGATTACGCGGTTCGTTGTTGAAGGTTTGCTGTGCCAGGCGGGCGTTTTCGAAATGGAGGGTTTCGCTTGGCATCAAGAAACCTGTGCGGCCAGGGCGGCCCGCAGTTGTGCCGCCACTTCTGAGAGAGCTTCGGGCAGCACAGTGGTGCTTCCGATCACGGGCATGAAATTGGTGTCACCGTTCCAGCGAGGAACGATGTGGACATGAACGTGGTCGATAATTCCCGCGCCGGCGACGCGCCCGAGATTAATACCGATGTTGAAGCCGTCGGGTCGCATCACTGTTGTCAATGCGTTCTGGCAGCGGCGGGCCAGTTTGAACAAATCGCACATTTCCTCTTCAGTCAATCCGTTGAGGTCCGGCGAGAGCTTGTAAGGAACCGCGAGCAAATGGCCGCCGGTGTAAGGATAACGGTTAAGAACGGCGTAGCAGGTACGGTCGCGAGCGACGACGTAATTGGCGACGTCTTCGGAGGAGTCGGCAATCTCCTTGAAGAGGTGCACCGATCCGGGCGCGGGCTTTGGCCCCCGGATGTAAGCGATGCGCCACGGCGCGTGCAACGGTTCCATATCCGCAACCGTAGTTGCTGGGGAAAAGTTTGTCAAAGCCGGGAACGGCTCGGAAGTCGTCGTCAGGGCAGCGGTTCGCCGCCGGTGGCCACGTTGTTTTTGTCAAACAAACGCGTGCCGAGGACGATTTTTTTCGGCACGGTTTCGCCCTTCAGGATTTTCAGCGCGGTGTCAATCGCCTCCGCGCCTCCAGTGGGATAACGAAAGGTCGCGTCGAGTATTCCCTGCTGGACGTAGGCGACGCCTTCCTGCGGGAGCGCGTCAACGCCGACAAAAATAATGTTGTCGCGGCCAGCGGCCTTGGCTGCGAGGTATGCGCCGTGCGCACCGGGGTCGTTGTGTGCATAGACCAGGTCAATGCGGTCGAAGCGAGAGAGGGCGGATTCCATTTCTTTGCGGGAATCAGGTTCAAGCCATTTCATATCGGCTTGGAAGATCACTTCGATGGAGGATCCGGCGATGCCTTCGCGGAAGCCGTTGTGGCGATCCTGGCCTGGAATCGACGTCATCAGGCCCTCCAATTCCACGACTTTCCCTTTGCCGCCCAGTTTCCTGGCGATCCATTGCCCTGCGGCCTTGCCGATTTTCACGTTGTCGGCGCCAATGAAGCACGTGAATTTGTCCCCCAGCACAGCGCGATCCAGCACGATGACCGGAATGCCGGCATCCATCGCGCGTGCGACCGGTTCGGTCAATGGCTGGGCTTCCTTCGGACTGATGATGAGAAGATCGACTTTGGAATTGATGAATTCTTCCACGGCGGAGCGCTGTCGGAGAGTGTCGTTCTGGGCGTCCTTGAAGACGACTTTCAGTTCGGGATGTTTGGCGGCGGCTTCTTTGATGTCATGGTTCATTTGCACTCGCCAGGGCTCGCCTAGGTTGCATTGGGACATGCCAATGACGTAATCGCGGCCGGCTGCCGATTCGAGGCCGAATCCGCCGAGGACGAAAACTGATATTGCCGCCAAAAGAGCCGATACGATTTGTTTGCGCATAAATACTATTTTATTGTTTACGTCCGACCGCGCCGTTGAGTCAGGACGGCGGCGACAATTATAATTCCGGTCAGGACAAGCCGGCCAGCCTCCGGGACGGCGTTGATGCTGAGAATTTTGTCGAGATAACCGATAGTCAGGACTCCAATAAGCGTCAATCCGATTCCTCCGCGTCCACCCATGAGGCTGGTGCCGCCGATGACGACCATGGCGATAGCCAGGAGTTCGTAACCGACGCCGGCTTCGGGATCGCCTTGCTGTTCCTGCGCTGCCTGGCAAATGCCAGCCACGGCGGCGAAAATGCCTGAAGCGACGTAGGCGCAGATTTTCGCGCCGACGACCGGCACGCCGGAAAGTCGCGCGGCTTCTTCATTGCCGCCAATGGCATAGAGATAACGGCCCCAGCGATGTTTCGACAGCGCCACCCATGCAATCGCGACGCACACGAGAAAAATCACTGTTACCACGGAAACATTGCCATGGAAAATCGAATGATCGATGGCGCGAAACAGCGGGGGAACTTCGACATTGCGGTAGGAGCCATCGGCATTTTGCACGACTGTGGAGACCTTCATTCCGCCGGAGGCGTACTTCGCAATTCCGCGCGCGAACACCATCATGGAAAGGGTTGCGATGAACGGCTGCACTCGCAAACCGGCCGTCACGATTCCTGAAAGGGCGCCACAGGCCGTGCCAACGGCAAGGCAACCCGGGACCACTTCCCACGCCGGCCAGTTCCAGTGGATTGCCATCTTCGATGCGCAAACAGCCGCAAGCGCCAGGACGCTACCGACTGCAAGGTCGATGCCGCCGGAGATAATCACGAGCGTCATTCCGCAGGCGAGGATGCCATAGACCGACGTCTGGCGAAGTGTGTCCCGGTGGGTGCCGATTTTGAAGAACGCGCCGTCGGCATTGAAAATCGCGCCTGCCATGATCACCAGCAGAAGCGCCAGCAACGCCCGGCCCGCGGGGCTGCCCAGCGCCGATTTCCAGAATGCCAGTTTCATTCGGCTATCGATTGGCCCATGGCAGCGGCGAGGATGGCTTCGGGAGTCGCGCGGCCTTGGGGAAATTCGGCGGTGACCCGTCCGCGATGGAGCACGGCGATGCGGTCGCTCAACGTCAATAATTCGGGCATCTCCGAGGTGATCAGCAAAATGGCTATGCCTTCGGCGGTCCACTGTTCGACCAGTTGGTAAATCTCGCGCTTGGCGCCCACATCAATGCCGCGAGTCGGTTCGTCAAGCATAAGGAGTTTCGGGCGGCATTGGAGGCATTTGGCCAGCGCGACCTTTTGCTGGCTGCCGCCTGACAGAGCGCCGGCTTCCATTTCGAGCGTCGAATCCGGGAGGCGCATCGGCGCCGTCATCGCTTTGGCTGCCGCCCACTCACGGGAGGGGCGGCGCCACCCGCCTGGTGAAAGAGCGGGAAGGCCGGCCAGCGTCGCGTTCGCGCAAACCGACATTGACAGCACCAGGCCGGTTGCCTTTCGGTCGTTGGTCAAAAGGGCGACCCCTGCGGCGATAGCCTGGCGCGGCGACGCGAAGCGCCTTTGAGTGTTCGATAGAAACATTCTGCCTTGAGTCAATGCCCCGTAAGCGCCGAAAAGGCCGAGGAACAATTCGCTCGCGCCCGAACCTTGCAAGCCGCCGATGCCAAGCACCTCGCCAGCGCGAACCGAAAGTGAAACAGTGTCCACCGCGGCGCGCGAGGAGAGACCCGATGGAAACACGCTGAAATTTTCCAGGCGCAACAGTTCTGCGCCGCTTCGCGGCGTGTGCCTCGGGAATTGTTCGCCTAAATCGCGCCCGACCATCCATTGAATCAGTTTGGCCGGGGGCAGTTCGGCGGCTGGCGCCACGCCGACGCACTGGCCGTCGCGCAGGACGGTGATTCGATCGGCGATGCGCCCGATCTCCTCCATTTTGTGGGTGATGTAGATGACGCAACAGCCACGCGACTTGAGCGATTCGATCAGGCCAAAAAGTGTATTGACTTCCGGTGCGTTCAACGCGCTGGTCGGCTCGTCCATGACGATGACGCGGGCATTCTGGCTCAAGGCTTTTGCGATCTCGATCAATTGCCGGGTGGCGACCGGGAATTTTTCGACGGGTTGGCGGACATCGATTTCCAAGCCGAGTTGGCGCACCCAATGAAGCGCGGAGTCATTTTGTTCCGCATGGCGGACAAAGCCGGCACGGGCTGGCGTGCGGCCGAGGAAAATATTGTCCGCCACGGACATCGGCCCGATGAGGGACAGCTCCTGATGGATCACGGCTATGCCCAGGGCGGCGGCTTCGAGCGGGGAGCGCGGGCGGGCTTCGCGGCCGTCGATTTCGATGCGGCCCTGAAAATCGGTATGAATTCCGGCGAGAATCTTGATGAGCGTGCTTTTTCCGGCGCCGTTTTCTCCGGCCAGCACGTGGAGTTCACCCGGCAGTCCTTCGAAATTGACATCTTGCAAGACGGCAACTTGTCCGAAACGCTTGGTGATGCCGATCAGGCGCACCAAAGGGGATGAATCGTTTGACAGCCCCATAGCCTACAAAAGTTCCGCAGGCGCGACCTGGATTTTGTCGGCGATGGCGGCCGGTATGGAGCAGGCGGAGAATTTTCCATCCGGCTGCTGCGTCACGCACACGACGGTGACGGACCCGCGAGCCACTTGCAGGGGTAGGTCGGCGTTGAGTTTGTGGAACTTGAAGACGTAGCTCAGGGCCTTGGATTTTTTTGCGCTCACCAGCAGATGGATTTCGACCTGGTCGTCGAAGGTCAGCGGCGCGTGAAAATCGCATTCGGCATGGACGCGCGGCCAGCCCACCTCCGGATGCGCTTTGTCCTTGAAAATTGAAAGCCCCAACGACCTGAAAAAACCATGCTCGGCCGTCTCCATGAAGCGGAAGAAATTGGAATAGTGCATGATTCCGGCGGTGTCGGTATCGGAAAATTCGACGCGCCGGACTGCCTTGAATTCGTAAGCCATGCGCGAAATTTAAATTCTGGCGCTGTAATTTACGAGGCGAAATTCAGAGCGGCTTCTCGGCAGATTTGGGCCATTTGGCGGGCCATTGTTTCGACGTTGTATTGCGCGAAGACCACGGCGCGGCCGGTGCGACCCATCGCTTGGGCCGTCTTCGGGGCGAGAAGGAGAGACACGAGGGCGTCATCCAGGGCTGTTTCCTCCTCGGGCGGGTAGAGGACGCCGCCGCCCGTGAATTCGATCAATTCGGAGAAGGCTCCGTGGTCCGGTTGCACGACGGGCACGCCGGCCGCCAGGGATTCGATGACGTAAAGACCAAAGGCTTCCTTCCATGCGGTCGGCACTGAGAAAACTGAGAGTGATTTGAGAAATTTTAGTTTTTCATCCCGTGACAGGTTCGGGAAAAACTCCACGTCGCCGGAGAATCCTTCCGCCGACAATTTCCCGCGCAATTTATCCACCAGCGGCTGGTCGCTCGGACCACAGCTTCCGCCGACGCGCAATTTCAAGTTTCGCAGATCATCCCGTTTCTTCAAACGGATGAAGGCGCCGACCAGTTGATCGAGGCCTTTATCGAGGCACATGCGCGCAAAAAATCCGAGCACCGGCGGGCCTGCTGGTTCCGCAGACGGAGGGGCTGCGTAGCCTTCGAGACTGATGCCGTTGGCCAGGATTTTCATGCGCTCGGGCGGAATATTGAGCCGTTGCGTCATGAGCTCGGCGAAGTAGCGGCTTGGCGAAATGAACGCAGCGATGTCGGCGGCACGTTCGGCGGTGACCGTCCACGCCGTTTGACGGAAGGCCGGAGCCAGGGCATCCAAAAAGTAATCTTCGCCTTGCAGCGAGCACAGCACCGGAACGCGCACTTCAAGGCGAATCCGGCGCGCCATTCCCACGAGCAGAGCATTGGAGAGACAGACAACGTCGGGTTTTTCCACGCGAAGCCATGCGATGAGGTCGTCGAGCTCGCGCGCCTGGTTGCCTTCTTCGCCGCGAAGCATGGAGAGAGTGAGGTCGCCCAAGTCCTGCGGGCGCGTGTTTGCGGCCGCACCGGAAGCCAGCTTCAGCAGGGCGGGGGAGGCGAGCAGGCGATGCAACCAGGCTGGCGCATTCCGAAAAAGCGACGATTGCTGGTCCAGATAGACGTTGATGCCGCTATAGAACAGGGGCGTTCCTGAACTTTGGTCGTCTTCATCCAGAGTCATCGGCAGGTACAACGGGGCCATGACCACGGAGTGGCCGAGCTTTCGGAGCGCGGCGACAAGCGCGTTGTCACGGAGACATGCGCCGCAGAACATTTTCCCCGCGCCGGGCGTCAACTGCACGATTTTCAATGGAGTTTCGCTGGGCATATTCAAATTCGCGCGCGCGGCGGCGGCGCTTTGATGAAGAATACTTCGCGCAGATAGATTGGCTCAAGTTTTTCTCCTGGCACGAAATCCCGCCGTCCGCAGGCCAGCCGTCCCAATATCGCTGAATCGGGATAGACGTCCCGCGCGTTTGTAAATGATTGACTGACGTCAGGGCCCAGGATGCGCTGCCCAGCGACGTGAAGTTGTTCGATTTCAGCGATGGGCGCCAGTCGCAACGGCTCCACCTCACGGCATTGGCCAGGCGCAATTTCATACCGAGCCAAATAAAACTCGTTTCGTTGCGCGTCGATGACGATGTTGACCGGCCCGAATATTTTCTCCTCCGCTGCTTGCGCCGCAAGGCATTCGACGGTGCTCATTCCGAGCAATTGAACGCCGCGCCCCAATTGCCAGCCTTGCGCGAGCGCGATAGCGCCACGGATGCCGGTGTAGGATCCCGGACCGAGACCGATTGCAATCGTGCCAATATCCTCGCGCTCGCAGCGGGCCGCGCTGAGGGCGTCGGAAATCAGGCCCAGCGGGCGACGAACGGCGCCTTCGACGGCGCGGCTGAGCAGCGCTGGAGACGTACTGTCGCCGCACTCAAGAACGGCGACGTTTCGGGATTGGGAAGAAAATTCAACCGCCAAAATCTTCATAGACAAGTTCACGGTCGTTCTCGCCGGATAATTTGATTTCGACGCGGCGAAATCTTACCCCATGCGGTGGAGCAGGGGGCCAGTTTTCAATCCAACGTTCGATCCACTCGACGACCGCAACGCCGGGTGGCCTGTTTAGATAGGTTTCCAGACCGGCTGTGACCACGTCGTGCGGCGAAGTGAGACGGTAAAGATCAAGGTGGAACAACGGGAGGCGGCCATCCAAATATTCGTTGACAAGCGTGAATGTCGGGGATTGGACGCGGGCCGCGATGCCGAGACCGCGGGCGATTCCGGCGGCGAGCAATGTTTTGCCGGCGCCCAAGTCGCCGCTCAAGCCGATAATCCAGCCGGGGCAGGCTTGGCGTCCCCAGCTTTCGCCGAGAGCTGCGGTTTCCGCGGGACTATGCGAAATGAACGTAGCCATTGGCTTCAAGCGAACGAACGCCGGATTTGTCACGCAACTTCAGACCTAGGGTGGCTGTGATCTTGCCGATGCAACTCAAGCGCAGTGACGGAAATTGGTTTTTCCATGCGTCAAGCAAAGGGACAGCGATTTTGCCGGGGGCGGCAAAGAGCAATTCAAAATCCTCACCGTCCGTCAATGCGGCGAGAAGCGGCGGCTTGGACGGGGATTTTTCGCGGGCCTGGAGTTTGGCGGCGTGGCTGATCGGAATGGCGCGCGCCAAAAGTTCGGCTCCCACACCGCTGCGCTGCAAAAGGTGGCGCAAATCGCCGGCCAGCCCATCGCTCAAATCGATCATGGCGTGAATGGGAAAGTGACTGGCGAGCCATTGGGACTCCGCCAAGCGCGGTTCAAAATCGAGATGTTTGCCGGAGCGGGAGCCGCCCAACTCGCCGGTCACAAACAACGCGTCGCCATCCTTAGCGCCGGAACGGAGGACGCACTTTTCCTTTTGGACTTCGCCCAAAACCGAAATTGAGATTAGGAGACGTTCGGGGTTGCTGGTTGTTTCGCCGCCGACGATTGCGACTCCGTGATTTTTAGCGAGGCGGTTCATGCCGGCGTAAATTCGCTCGATAAATTCCGCCTTAAAATCCTTGGGTAGCGCGAGTGTGACAAGGGCGGCGGTTGGATTCCCGGCCATTGCGGCGATGTCGCTCAAACACCGCGCCAGGGCCTTGTGGCCGATTTGTTCGGGTTTGGCATCCGATGTGAAGTGAATGCCCTCGACTACGGCGTCGGTTTTAAACAGGAGGTAGCGGCCTGGTTGGCCGGATTCGAGCACGGCGCAATCATCACCGGCGCCCAGTACGACGGATGAGTTGGACGGGAGCGATGCGGAGAGGCGGGCGATTAAGTCGAACTCATTCACGTGGGATGCACCAGATGGTCGAGCTTGTCCTGGAAAAGCAGGATCAGAAAGTTGGCCGTGTTGAAGAGGCTATGGGCCACGATTGGGGCGAGCAGGTTTCCAAAGGTTTCGTAGAGGTAAACCAGCACCAGCGCAAATACCAGAAGCGGAAGAAAGGTCGCCTCATTGGCGTGCATCAGCGCAAATACACCCGAAGTGCTCCACAGAGCGATTCGCGGGTAGCCCTGCTGCTTGATCGTCGGATAAAGGATTCCTCGGAAGACCGATTCTTCCGCAAGCGGGGCCAGAACAATGGCCGCCACGCCGAATAATAGCTTGCTTCCCAGCGAGAGAGTCGGGTCTTGCAAGACCTGCACGACCGCTTGTGGTTCGGGCGTCAGATGCGCCAGGGTCATCAGCATTTCGGAGAGATTTTGCAGGACCCATGCCGCCGGGAGGAACAGCGCTCCGACGAGCACGCCGTATGCCGCCACCGTCACCGGTTCTGAAAGACCGAGGCCGAAAGCCTCTTTCCAACCGATGCCATGTTGACGGAGGAACAGCGTGATCCAAACGAGGGCCGATAGCTGGAAGAACGCAAGGCTGACCATCATCTGCAGAAACTCGATCTGGGCATCGGGCAGTCCGAAATGGAATTTGCCGAGCAAACCCGCCAGCATCATGCCGAAGAAAAGAGTGGCGATGATCGCCAGGCACAGCCGCGCGACCGCCTCGACTCCCCACGGTTTCGTCGAAATCATCGGCGGAGAGTAAAGGCTGAAGGCTAAAGGCTAAAGGTTAAAGTCCAGACGGGCACGTTGTTCAAGAGTGCAGTCAGTGTTGCGTTTGCTGGTCACGGACCACAGAACCGTCTATGGTTGGTCCTTTTGAAATGGACTTGATGCCGCCAGAGTTGGAACGGATTCTCCGGGAAACGCCGGAATTGAAACTGGCTTTTCTCGTCGGTGGTTGCGTGCGGGATGCGCTGCTTGGACTTCCCCCCCGGAAAGGATTTTGACGTTGAAGTTTTTGGCGTTGATTATGAGTCGCTGCTCAACGCGCTGTCCAAATGGGGTCGGACGGATTTGGTGGGGCGCTCATTCGGCGTTGTCAAATTGGCCACCGGGAGCGGGCACAATTACGATTTTACCGTGCCTCGCAAGGATTCCAAGGTTGCGCCGGGGCATAAGGGTTTCGCAGTCGAGTTTGATCCGCAAATTACACCGAAAGAGGCCGCCGCCCGGCGGGATTTTACGATCAATTCGATCATGTACGATCCTCGCGCGCGTCAGGTGATCGATTTTTTTGGAGGTGTTGCGGACTTGAAGGATCGCGTGTTGAGACACACGAGTGCGGCGTTTGCGGAAGACCCGTTGCGGGTGTTGCGCGGGATGCAATTCGCGGGGCGGTTTGGCTTGAGCGCCGCACCCGAGACTATTGCCCTGTCGCGGCAGATCAAATCCGGCTATTCCGAATTGGCCGTAGAACGCGTGCGGGAGGAATGGCTGAAATGGGCGCAATTTAGCACGGTCCCTTCCGCCGGCCTGCGTTTTTTGGAGGCCAGCGAATGGATCGATCATTTTCCCGAAATCAAAGCAATGGCGGGCACTCCGCAGGAGCCGGAATGGCACCCGGAAGGCGACGTTTTCACGCACACCTGTCATTGCTGCGACGCAATGGCTCATCTCGAAACCTGGCGGCAAGCCGATGCCGAGTCGCGCATTGTCTATATGCTTGCGATTCTGGCCCATGATTTCGGCAAGCCCGCGACGACCCGAAGCGAGATAAAGGACGGGCGGATGCGCATCATTTCGCCGGGACACGAAGAAACCGGCGCGGGCCTGGCGGAAACGTTTCTTGACAGAATTCGGACTCCCTCAGCGATACGCGAACGGGTCGTTTCATTGGTGCGAAACCATTTGTTTCATTCGCAAGAGATTACAGACCGCGCCATCCGGCGTTTGGCGAGGCGATTGGAACCGGAAAACATCCACGGTCTTTGCGTGGTCTTGACGGCCGATAGCATGGGACGCCCGCCGCGTCCCGCAGTGGAACCGGAAAACGTCAAGTTGTTGCTGAGCCGCGCGCACGAATTGGAACTTAAACAGCAGGCGCCTCGACCGCTGTTGCTGGGAAGGCATCTGATCGAAATTGGGCTGCAACCGGGGGAACAATTCGGACACATTCTGGAGAGAGCGTTCGACGCGCAAGTGGAAGGAGCGTTTGGCGACTTGAAAGGGGCTTTTCGCTGGTTGGCTGAATGCCCGGAGTTTCAATTCCCTGATGATGTCAATACGAAACTGCGCCAACGGTTATAGGTGCGAAAAGCGTCAAGCATGTAGATAAGGAATCACATTGTGGAGGGCCAGCGGACAAGAATTGGAATTCAGAACTCCTGCGCCAGAATCCCCAATGAGACTCAACCCTCAAAAAGCTGGAAGTTTTGACAGACGATGGTTATCGTTGAGTCATGAGTGCGGTTGAAATCGTTTCAAAAATCAAGAAGCTCCCGCAAGTCCAGAGGCGAAGAGTTTATCGATTCGTCGGGGAACAATTGCTCCACGAGGAGGATCGGCGCGACAATGAGGCCGCGGATCGTGCGTTGGAAGAAAAAGGCGAAAACATTTCGTGGACTAAAGCCCGCAAACGATTGGGCTGGGCATGAGCCGGTATCGGCTGGAAATCCGTCCGTCGGTTGAAAAGTCATTGCGGAGAGTCCCGGGACGGGAAGTTGCAGCTCCGTCTGGATGACGCGTTCAACAAGCTTTCGGAGAATCCCCGCCGAATGGGAACTGAGAAAATGTCCGGATTTCAAAACCGTTACCGGTTTCGCGTTGGAGATTACCGGATCATTTATGAAATTCACGACACAGTCCTGGTGGTTTTGATTCTGGCCATCGGTGACCGGAAGGAGATTTGCCGGTAAGCCCTTCCGTTCTTTTTAGCGCGAAACGGTACTCCGAACTTCCCCGGTTTGGAGTCTTGTTTTCAATTCCTGGCCGGGGTGGGTGGCAGACACCGAACGGACGACGACGCCTGTCGCGGCATCGAGCGTAATTGAGTAGCCGCGAGCCAAAACTTGCTCGGGGCCAAGCAGGCGGAGGCGGGTTTTCAACGCGTCGCAACGATGACGCAAACGCAGCAATTGGTGCGCGGCCTGATCCCGGAATCGCTGCCTTCGTTGATCGAGCAATTCGCGGCGCTGACGCAAGACTTGGCGCGGCCTCAATCGGCGCAATCGCTGACGCAAGCCGTCAGTAGTGAGATTGAGATTTTGGATGGTTGAGCGCAGAGATCGGGCCAGGCTTTCTTGGAGGTCGTCCAATTTTTGCAATCGGCGGTTTAGTTCCCGGCGGGGATGCGAAGCGATCAGGCGTTGGGAGAGTTGGGTGAAATGTCGCTGTTCCGCAAACAGGCGGCGGTGAACCGCGGCATCCATTTGTTCGCGTGCTTGCAGCATCCATTTGAGGCTTGAATAAACTCCCTCGGTCAGGATTTCTGCGGCTGCGCTCGGTGTGGCAGCGCGGAGGTCCGCAACAAAATCGCTTATTGTGAAATCGATTTCAGTGCGGCGGGCAGCGGATCACCGGCCTTTGAGACAAGGTGATTCGGCACGATTCCGGCGGTTTGGGCGAACCAGAAATACGAGATCTGCGTCAGCACCTCGCCTTTGCGCGGAATGCCGTTGGGCATCACGCAATCAAACGCCGAGATGCGGTCGGTCGCCACCAACAACAAGTGCTGCCCCAGATCAAAAACTTCGCGGACTTTGCCGCTCTTGAGTTTTTTGA